>Ga0265797_10000411_pt1 | contig 78779 bp, 80 predicted proteins | sample P2T30metagenome_FD_192433 | JGI IMG/M metagenome (GOLD analysis project Ga0265797, IMG submission 192433) | Plant litter microbial communities from East Loma Ridge, Irvine, California - P2 T30 | ecosystem: Environmental > Terrestrial > Plant litter > Unclassified | place: USA: California... | reverse complement strand
CTTCAGCCTTGGTGCGGCCCTGCCATTTGTTGGAAGCCTCGGCCGGCTTCTCGGTGAACTTTGGCTCGTACACGAAGGTGTTGGGGACCGGCTCGCTGGCCTTGGGCGCAGCGGTTTTGGCAGAAGGCGCGACTGAGGCGGGCGCAACGGCGACGGGCGCCGGAACAGAAACGTAGGATTGGGTGTGGGTGGCCATTTTGACAGGCTCTTGCGGTGGGTAGGCGTACTGGACAGCGAACTTGGTCAGCACGGCTGCTTTGACACTCTTCTCCGGAGACGGCGGCGGCGACAGCGATGGCGGCGGTGAGGTGGCTTTGGTGCTTGGTGCGGCGATGCTCGGAGCGGCGATGGTGGCGGGTTGGTAGGAGTGCATGCGCAAACCGTTGTGGGTGTCGTAGCCGGCCGATGCGACGGCGGGCGCGGGTTTAAAGTCTTCGGGCCAATGCTCGTGCTCGCTGCCGCTGCTATCGTCTTTGAAGGAGAAGGTTGTGGATGCCATGTTGTTGTTGTTGTTGATTGTTGATGAAGGTGGGGGTGGAGTGGGATGGGAGCGGGAGGGGAAAGATGAGAGGAGAGAGGTGTGGAAGGATAAAGGCCGGCCCTCGAGTGAGGTGAGGTCAGTGATCAGGTGCTACATGTGAAGGTGCATGAGAGTGATGAAAGATCGCCGTGCGTCTCATTGCGAGGGGACTGTTTGTAGCATGTGGCTGTGAAGAGCAGACGGGATGAGGTGAAAGGAAGCGTACAACATACCCTGTATCGGCCGACCTCACGAACGACGTATGTGGTCTTGCGTCGGTGGTGTCTCTTCTTTGACTTGGTGCGTTTGGGTGGTGGTGGATCTTCTATCCAGAGATCGAGGAAAGGCCAGCAGCACATTAAGTGTAGTCGAAGGCAACGTGGGAAGCTGGTCATTGGAGGAGGAAGCTGCGCTCAAGCGTCACTTATGAAGACGAGGCGGCCGATTGCCTTGACCCGTGGATATGCGGCCTTGCGGATTGGCTGGAGCTTTCCAATTGTGATGTGAAAGAGTGAGGTCAAGTAAAGAAGTTCATACTTACACGTGACAAACACCTTCCCTTTGCCCCTCGCCGCTTTGAATGAATGGACATGCTTTAGAATGGAAGCCAACGACTCAAGGAACAACAGTCAGGTGTGGCAGAACACAGTACCTGCTTTCTCAGAATACCTTGCGTTCTTGTTTGGGACGCCTCGTCGTCGTCATGTATGTCCATTCATAGTGACTATAATACATACCAAGCCACGATTTCGTACAAGCCATCTCGAGCATCCCACTGGCACCACCTTGCAGACAAAAGCCCACTCAAAGCAGACCCTGTTTGCTCAGATCATTCCACACCTTCCAAGGCATGACCGTGCCAAAGCTGTCCTCCATCTCCACTACGTCCTCTTTCGCGGCTTGTTGCGCCTGGCGATCCGAGTTGAGCTTCGCGTGTAGACGCTCAGCCTCTTCGATCTGTGTGATATCCCTGTACATTGCCGTGTTCGTGATGCCCAGGCACTTTAGACCGTAAATGTGTCTGGCCTCGGAGAAGTGTTTGTCGAACGCGCGGCGGCCCATGTAGACGTAATTGCCACAAATCTCGCAGGTGAACTCAACACCAAGACCGTGCAGCTTGTACAACCAGAAGGGGATGGGCTTGCCATCCCAAGATAGAGGAAGCTTAAGAGGGTTGTAGACCTTGTCTTCGCCATCTTCATCGTCTGAGCCTTCTTGCTCGCCAGTACCAGCCATGGCTTCGTCCTCGGCGTACAGAGCAGCGATCTCTTGCTGGCGCTCCTTGTCTGTCATGCCAAATTTTCGCTCAACGTTCACACGTGTGTCTTCACGTGTGCCTTGCATAGCTTCCGTCAATTTGCAAACGCGATGTTCTCTCTCGGCGATGGCCTTCTCTTTCAGTCGCTTCAAGTCTCTGGTAACTTCTGCACTGACTACAGCCGCCTTTGCAGGCTTCTCGCCGCCGTTCTTCCGTGCTTCTGCGTTTTTGACGTGCTTCTTGCCCTTCAAATGTGCCTGGTACACGTTGTCGTTTTTGAATTCCTTTTCACAGTCTTCGCACCAAATGCCTTCTCCTGTGATCTCCGGTGCCTTACTCTCCACTGCTTCTGGCTCCCACCCGGGCACCTGGCCCTTCTGCCATTGCTCCTGGAATTCCACGTCGAATGCTGTGAAGACCTTTTCCAGGTCCTCGAGTGGCCGTGACCGGCGCATGAATGACTGGAGGTAATCAGCCAGGCTGCTGACGTAGCTAAAGTACTCGTCTGTCATTTTGTGTTGGGCTTTGTCGATGTTCAGTTGGGGTGGAGTGAATTTGTCGAACATGTCAAGGTATTGAAGGTATGTCGGTTTCTTTACTTGTCGAATGCCAGGAACGTTGAGGAACTCCTCGTGCAGCATGGTCAGGTCGAAATAGCGTCCGAACTGCTCCTCGCCTGTGAACATGCCGTTAATGTCTCCGGCAAAGCCTCCAGGTGGCCCTCCATTTTCAGGCTTCTTGTATGCGCGCTCCAGGTTCTCTACCGGCTCGTTGGGATTGCGCTTGTGGAATTCCTTGACGTTGTTCAACTGCTTGTAGAATTCCTCAAATGGGTCGCTGCCGGCGGCCATTGACTGAATCTCCTGTGTCCATTGCTCTCTTTGATTGTTGTAAATGTTCAATGCACGCTGGCTCTGGTCTGTAATCCTTGCGGTAAAGTTGGCGATCTCGTGTTCGCGCGCCAGTTTGTTGCGAACATGCTTCGGTTCGTCCAAGATACGTTCGGCGATGGCCGCCTCTAGGCGTTCCACATCCTCGTGCGCCGAACGAAGATCCTCCGCCAGCATTCTGTGTGACTTCTCGAAGGCTTGCTTGCACGGTTGTGTCGCGATGCGCGGTACCCGATGGAGCAATTTGCCAACCTAGCTCCAACTCAAATGTTGAGAACAGGAGTGACGGATGAGGGAGAGCGCAAACCGGGTGGTAGTACTTTTCTTCTGAATAGGTAGGTAGCGAGAGTTGAAGTCCAGATTATGGGTGGTAACGTTGGCGTTGGCTGCAGAGACGAGTCGCCAAAGCTTCGCGCCAGAACACGAGCAGATCTCAAAGCCGCAGGAGCTAAACCTTAACCTCGGCCTCGGCCCGAAAACGCGGAGGCGGGATCTCCAGGCGCGAGCTAACTTTTGGGTCTTCGTTTGCGATTGCGAACAGCACTTCTCGTCTCCACCCAACAACATTCAAACGACATTCTAGCAAAAATGGCCGACGACGCAATCGATCGCAAGGCGGAGGAGCGCATGGAGTTCACCACCTCCAAGGAGGTCTCCGTTGCGCCGACCTTCGAGGCCATGCACCTCAAGGAAAACCTGCTTCGCGGCATCTACGCCTACGGATACGAATCGCCCTCTGCTGTACAGTCGCGTGCCATCGTCCAGATCTGTAAGGGTCGCGACACCATTGCACAGGCTCAATCCGGAACCGGAAAGACCGCGACATTCAGCATTAGTATCCTGCAAGTCATCGACACCGCCGTGCGCGAGTCGCAAGCACTGGTCCTCAGTCCGACGAGAGAATTGGCAACACAGATCCAGAGCGTCCTGCTCGCGCTGGGAGACTACATGAACGTGCAGTGCCATGCATGCATTGGTGGAACCAACGTTGGAGAGGACATCAGGAAGCTGGACTATGGCCAACACGTTGTCAGTGGAACACCCGGTCGCGTGGCAGACATGATCCGCCGCCGCAACCTGCGCACTCGTCACATCAAGATGTTGGTCCTCGATGAGGCCGATGAGCTCCTTAACAGGGGTTTCCGTGAGCAGATCTACGACGTCTACCGCTACCTTCCACCCGCGACTCAGGTCGTTGTCGTCAGCGCCACTCTTCCATACGATGTCCTGGATATGACCACGAAGTTCATGACCGATCCTGTACGTGTCTTGGTCAAGCGTGACGAACTTACGCTCGAGGGCCTCAAGCAATACTTTATTGCCGTCGAAAAGGAAGAGTGGAAGTTCGACACCCTCTGTGACCTCTACGACACGCTCACCATCACACAAGCCGTCATCTTCTGTAACACCCGCCGCAAGGTCGACTGGTTGACTGACAAGATGCGTGACGCCAACTTCACCGTCTCTAGTATGCACGGTGAGATGCCACAAAAGGAGCGTGACAGCATCATGCAGGAGTTCCGCCAGGGCAACAGCCGTGTGCTCATCTCAACCGACGTTTGGGCTCGCGGTATCGATGTTCAGCAGGTCAGCTTGGTTATCAACTACGACTTGCCCAGCAACCGTGAGAACTACATCCACCGCATTGGTCGATCAGGCAGGTTCGGCCGCAAGGGCGTGGCTATCAACTTCGTTACCAGCGAAGATGTTAGGATTCTGCGTGACATTGAGCGTGAGTATTTTTGGCGCAGAGACTCACCCAGAGCATCAGCTAACCTATTGTGCAGTCTACTACTCCACCCAGATCGACGAGATGCCGATGAACGTGGCTGATCTGCTTGCATAAGCGCATACAGTATGCTGAGCAAGCTGATTGCGACACCAAGAATGTAGAGAATTGCGAGAATTTTCCTTCCAGACTCGAGGCAGATAGCTTCGACTGCAAAGAAATCACACCCCGCCTCACGAAGGTACAATACGAGAAAGTTGCGTGACTGGCAAATGGCCACTAGGGATGGAAATGGGCATCTGTAATCAGATTGTAAGTTGCAAACTCTGGACATGAACACGAACATACACTGACAGACTGCAGGTATGAACGAGAACAAAAGAAACCAAAGTCTCAAGCTGGCTCATTCTGCTTTACGACCGTTACGAACACATATAAATGCAGAAGATGATTGGAGCAAAGATTGCGCTGGCCGCGAGGTGTCGAACGATGGCCCATCCTTGGACTTTGTCAGCTGATCTCGCGCTAAGCGATATGGTTAGAATAATAGACAACAGCATCTTGGAACGTTCGAGATTGTACCGGCTTTCATCACCCAAGGTTTGGATTAGGCTAAAGTGCCACATCCGAAGGCCGAGACAACAACTTGCTGCCCGGAACCGACCAGTACAACGAGTGGTGTATGGGCGCTCGTTTATCTGGTGCCAGGTATCTTGCTCGCCAAAGGTGCCCGCGATATACCTACATACATGTACTGTACATGCAGAAGCTCGCATCATGCTCACAAGCCCTCGACGTCATGTCAGCCGCACTGCGCTGGGCCACTTTCCGCTGCCTTCATGATGTACAGTAACCTTGTGCATTTGTGCCCGAATCGTGACCGCTGATCACTTGCCGGAGATGCCCAACTCTGCGACGTGGTACCATACCGTGCGAACTGATCATACCGAGAGGCCATTTTTGGCTGCCGAGTGTGTGCGAAGCCGAGCGACTCAACTGCTGCTTCAGGTCTCAGAGATTACATAAAGGGTGAGCACATCTGCCCCGTCTGAAAGGGCAAAGTGCTGACCGAAGAAGAAGCGACGGACGCACCCCAAAACAGGATGCCAAATCCACTCGGGGTCGGTCACTCGGCCAGGGCGGTCGAAGAGATGTGGCATTCAAGACAGAACCGGATCCATTCAGGCCCTCCAAACATGGCAGCGAAGCCCACAGCTTCTATAAGCGCAGTCTCTCCGACCACACAGAACCCAACTCTCGTGGGGTCTTCTGTGCCCCAGCGTACCAACCCCAGGGCGAGCGAAGAGATGTGGTACGCAATCCATGGAGGGCCACCTCCAACTATCGCGGCGAGGCCCACAGCTCCCACAAGCACAGTCTCTCCAACCCCTCAGAACCAAAATCTCGGAGGCCCTGCTGTGCTCCGGCGTACGGACCTTTCGGCGGAATGGATGAAACAAGCCGATGCTGTTGTCGAGGTGATGGCTTTGAAAAGTGCGCCCAGGAACCCAAGAGTCAAAGTCGCCATTCTCGACACAGGTGTCAGCCCCTCTCACGCATACACTCGGACTGAGGGATTTCGAGACCACAGATACTGGGACTTTGTTGAAAATTCGAAAGGATACAACACCTTGCACGGCACAGAAATGCTCGATCTAGTCCTTAGGATGCATGCGCATGCAGATGTATATATCGCACGAGTCTTCGAAACGGAACATTCGAGCGACAAGTCCGATGCGGCTCAGATGGCAAGAGTGCGTTATCTCTGGGGGTAGCAATCCTGGCGCTGTCTAATCGCACAAACTGCTAAAACTTTCTCAGGCGATCGATTGGGCGATCTGGAAAGAAGTCGACGTTATGAGCATCTCGGCGGGCTTTGTAGAAGACTACGCTGTTGTCCGCGAGGCGATTGCAAGGGCAAATGCAGCGGGTATACTCATATTCGCCGCTGCAGCCAATTGGGGCAACATGAACCGAGTCGCGTATCCTGCAGCAAACGACCAAGTCTTCTGCATCTTCGCCTCCGGCAACCTCAACAAGGTGTCTACTGTGCTCTACAACCCCGAGCCACGACCGAACACCTTCAACCTTGCTTTCCTAGGCAATGACGTTGATGTGCACCGCGACGGCCGTAGACTGAGCAGTGGCACATCGACAGCGACGGCACTCTTGGCGGGTTTCGTGGCCCGGATCATCGACTTCTCGCGGCACCGCGACAGCACCCGCGCTGGAGTTGACCCGACACTGCTTCGCACAAGAGCCGGGATGCGGAACCTCTTGGTGCATATCTCAAACAAAAACGGGCGATTCCACTGCATCACACCGTGGAACCTTGTGAGCAGCCAGCAAGGGAGCCATTCACGGGACAAGATTCACGAGGTCATCAAGCGAGCTTTGGAACGAGTCGACTGAAACTGGAATTGTGTGCCACCGTGCGGGATGGGGATTGGGGGATCAAGACTTGGAAGTCGTTTGCAGCTACCTTTCAATCAAGTATGGTAACAATGGCACAGCCGAGCCTCCTGTCCTCGACAACGTGCGCCTTGAAGCCTTCCTCGCTGATCATCCTCGCGACGTCGATTTCTTCGTCCCCGTGGTTAAAGGCCGCTCGTCTCGTCACTGTGTCTATTTTCCATTCACTGGTTGGGGAGTTCCGGCGGAACTTGGTGAGGCGGATGGCCCAGACTCTGCTCCCTGCGTGAGAAGCCCCTGTGCTTGTCGAACTGCTGTGCCCAACGGCAGCATTGGCACTGGCACCCCCGGCCCCAGAGACATCCCTGGCACAGTGTGTAAGCCTCAGCATCAAGCATTCGGTGTGCAAACAACTTACACTCCGACACCGCCGCCAACAGCCATGCTATGGGATTCGGAGGTAGCGGATTTGCCCTTGCGAGCCACGCAGAGGCCGGTGACCATATAGAGAGGCCTACAAAACAACCCGGTGGCTTCGCGCGCAATGCGTTTCTCCTTGGCGCAGAGAGCAGTAACATATTGTGCCGTCGGGTTGATGATGTATTTGTCGACTCGGTCGTACTCCTCGTGGCCTTGGACGGACGCCTGGAACACGGCCTGGAGGCTGCCGTTGACCGTCGTCCCTGGCGCCGCAGTGCCTGAGATGTGGCCGCCGCCGGAGCCATGCTTGGAGTTCGCCCCGTCCCACTTGAGGTCTTCCTCTTTTGTATACCAAGCTCTCATCCCTCCCGAGAAAGGCTGTACTGAAAACGGGTTTAGAGGCTGATCAAGCCTCCTCAGGTCCGTGATAACGTGGCCCAGACATATTGGCGCTTCTCCGCCCGCGCAGCCGTTGATTATCTTGTTGTGTCCCGGCGGAGGCGGGTAATGAGTCTGCTTGAGCTTGAACCAGCAATTCTCCATCTTTCTCAAATCTGCACGCGTTCTTGGTTGTAAGGATGAGTGTAGATGCTGCACGTTGTCTCGGACGAGAAGAGCAAATTTGGTTTTAGGCAAGCACCAACATGTCAAGTCTGGGGCAATGCAGCAGAAGATGGCCTTTCATATGGGTCGGCCGAGCCACTGCTTCCTGGAAGAGACGTCCCGTACTTTCGTGGACGCAGGTAAGCTGTGCTGTATCGACTGCATGCCTGCGTATGCATATTGGGTGCGACAGAGTGCCAGGCATCAACAAGGTACTCCTGTACCGTGAGCTGGCACTCCGTAGGATCCATGCCATGACCAATTAGGTGTGGGTTTGGGATGACGGGCGAATACCAAGATGGCTTACGTTTGGTGGCGTCCGTCGTGTGCGCATGCAATTGGGTTGTTCACGAAAGCCTGGATCAGGCAGACTGACCTCTGGTTGGAGCCCAGTGGGTTCGAAATCCAGCAGCGGTTTCTGCGCGAGGCGGGATCTGTGATTGTCCATTTGTGGTCACCAGACAAAAGGATGAGGCTCAGCCTCGCGAGTCGCAGTCTGCGTTGATTGAGAAGCTACATGTTCCCAGGTACAGTATCGAATTTAGGGGAAGTCTGGTTAGATAAAAAGGCAGGGCTCACAATCACCAACGCAATGCAAGGCAGCTGGCTTGATTGTAGTGGCGTCCTTGATAGCCCCGCAGCTAGTATTGCGATCTCAGTGGGATATCAGAACAGTGATTGATACTCGCCTTGCCTTGCCTTGGCATGGAGAGGCGAGGCTCACCTCGTTTAGCATCAACTGGTGAATTAACTGGTTGTTGCTTGAATCGTGTCGCCTCGTTTAGCGACGGCCGGTCCGTTCGTTGATCAGTTGATCGGTTGGATCGCCAGCAAGTGTATGTCACAACAAGTACGACTCTTAAAGTGAGATGCCGTCATGTCATGGAAGGGAAGTTGCAGTTGAAGACGGAGGCGAGCCTCGCCACGCTCGCCACGCCACGCGGTAATACCAGCATCTTCGGCTAGCCAAGAACGTGATAGGACCAGTGAAATCCTCCGGGAACCTGAGGTGGGAGAGACCCAAGAGTATCTGGACGACATTTCAACTTCTCATCGTCAACGGCTTTGGTACATCTGCGGACAGTGTTCTTGCCAAATTCGGCAAATCAACGCAATCGTATCAGGGATTTTTTGCAAGTCGCAACAGTCCTTACTCATTTGTCGCCTCACTCTAGCATGGCGCTCCACTCCAACGGAAACACTGGCATGTCCTGAGGATCAGCCAGCCAAGTCCTGTCCACACCTCCGAACGCCCCTCGCCAGCTCTCGTAGTCCTTCTTCTCGTGCACACCACAAACATCCTCCACCGGCTTCGCAGCAATATCCGCGAGCCTTTGCCGATAAGTTCCGTAATCCCGCTTCGGTATTCTGGCCCCATCGTCGCGAATCCGAACAAGATCATACCGCCCCACAAACTCATCCTCATCTCCATCTTCGCCATCCTCTGGAGGCGTATAGACCTCTTCGACATGCCCGTAAGTGTGTAGGAACCCGCCACTAAAAACCCCAGTCATCTGCGGCGAGAACAGACACTCAACCTCCCCTAAATCTCTGGGCTTGCCCATATGAGTTCCATACTCGCCAAACAACATCGGCACAGGGTCATCACTCAGCGCTTCAACTAGGTTTTTATACCCCGAGATCTGAAAGCTCGATGGGTCTGCCCAGTCATAGACGTCGAAGGAGTAGAAATCGACTCGTTCGGCTGGCTCGCCCGCTGCCATGAATCGCATCGCTTCCCGTCTGTACATTTGATTCGCAGACGGACCTGCGCCAACAGGGATCGGCCGGCTACCTGTTTTTTGCAAGAAGAGTTTCGTGTCTCGGACAGCGGCGCGATGAAGAGAGGCGAGTTTCGTGGTTGCCGGCGTATTCACGTCTTGTGCGATTGAGTAGCCTAGGACGTTCGGATGCTTTGCGGTCTGTGAGACGAGCACTAAGTTCTTGCGGATTTTGCTAGGGGTGTAGAGGCCTTGGAGGTCGATCTGGGCAGGGCTGGGGTTTCCATTGAGGGATATGTTTGTGAAGAGGTTGAGGAGCACGTAAATTCCTGCTTCATGGAGGAGTTGTAGGGCTTGGTCGGGGGCTTGTGAGATGTCTGCGTGATCGACGATGATAGTGTTGATGCCGAGCTGAAGAAAGTAGGGGATGTCTTTGCGTAGCTCGGAAAGCCAGGCGTCGCCTAAAGGGTCGATGTAGGATTCTGGGCTCCAGCGCGATTCATTGCTTTTCCTTGGATCGTAGGTGAGACCTTTAATCAGGAACTGTGTTGTTGGGTCAGTCTTGTTTGGGAGATTGCAAGCGAAGATGAATTGGTACTCGTTGACCGTCTTTCCAGAACCAGTTCCCGTTGGTAGTAATAGGTGACATGGTGTCGGTGGCGGGCTTACTTTTGGTGCTGGGACTGGCCATCTTTGTGAGAAGCTAAGAACTGATGTTTTGGAACAAAAGAGATCTGGGGGTTTGAAGTAAAGAGACGTCCAACAAGTACCTGACCCTTGGCATTGAAGGCAACGATAGGTTGTCGTCGTTTTGAAGACGGTGAAAAATGACGCCAGCGTGGATCCTTCGACAGGCAACAGTCGCGTCGATGAATCGAGAACATGGCGTTAACACCAAAGTTACGTGTCGTGGAAGCCAAGGCACATGCAGAAGATTCGCTGCGACACACGGAAACCCGATCATTCCTCACTCGGTCAACCACTGAGATGCATCAAAAGATGCGTGCCGCTTTGCGTCAAATGATGGTGTCTTGACGGAGAAATGTAATGTTGTTGTAGATTTTGTGACAGCTCGATCGTGAACTCCACGCCGAGCTGAAGCATTGCTCTTGCCGCGGCTAAGTCGTTCCGATCGACCACCACAACCCCTCTAACTCAACCTATAGCAACATATTGGGTGTACCGAGCAGTATGTAGTCTTTTTCTGAGCATCTGGCTTGTATGCCATAGTCAACATACGAATCAATCGACAATGTCACAATCACCACCCCTCCAAGGCCTCCGTGTCCTCGAGTTCGCCGGCCTGGCTCCTGGTACGTCCGACCACACACTGTCAATCTACAATTCATTAACACCTTACAGGTCCCTTTGCCGGCCTCCTCCTCGCAGACTACGGCGCCTCAATCCTCCGTATCGATCGCGCCCATCCATCCGCTCACAATGACTCCGCCCCGCCTCCACCTCCAACTCCCGACAACTTGACCCGACGCAAGAGCTCCATAGCCGTAAATCTCAAGTCCCCGGCCGGTGTCGCTCTGATCAAAAGCATGATCCCACGCGTCGACATCGTGATCGATCCATTCCGTCCGGGCGTGCTAGAGAAAGCCGGCCTCGACCCTCAAGACCTCCTCAGAGAAAACCCCCGCCTGATCGTTGCGCGGATGACGGGTTTCCGACGGGACGGAAAGTACAAAGACATGGCGGGTCATGATATCAACTACATCGCGGTATCGGGCGTGTTGGGGATGCTCGGTCGTGCAGGCGAGAAGCCTTACGCGCCGGCGAACATCGTGGGAGATTTCGCAGGCGGTGGAGCAGTATGTTTTATGGGAATCTTACTCGCGCTGCTGAAACGCCAGACGAGCGGGATTGGCCAGGTTGTGGAAGCGAATATGGTTGATGGTAGTGCTTTCATGGCTAGCATGCCGCGGTTCGGCAAAAAGACGCCAATGTGGGATCGGCCGAGGGGTGAGAATATGCTTGATGGCGCATGTCCGTATTATGATACTTACGAGACTAAGGATGGGGGTTACATGGCTGTTGGTGCGCTGGAGCCGCAGTTCTTTGCTGCTTTGTTGAGGGGGTTGGGGATCCAAGAGGAGCAGCTGGGTGGGAAGAGGGATGATAGGAAGAATTGGGAGGGAATGAGGGAGTTGTTCACGGCTACTTTCAAGTCGAAGACAAGGGACGAATGGGAGGCTATCTTCGATGGGACGGATGCATGTTGCACGCCGGTGTTTGAGCAGGCTGAGTTGGAAAAAGCTGGGTTCGATCAGAGGCCTGTTGTAACGTTGAAGAACTCACCTGGGTACGCCATACAAGACGGGGAGCCCGAAGGACGAGACTACAGGCAAGGGCAGGGGATCGGGGTCGAAGGAGATGGATGGACTAGCCAAGGACTGAGGCCTGGAGGTGGTGGCGAAGACATCCTGGGCCAGTGGATGGGATGGAGCCGAGGGAGGCATTATGAGGTAAAGCAGGGAGGGCTGGAGTTTGTCGGCGTGAAGGAGAGACCGAAGTTCAAGTTGTGAGGATTTAACTTGTTGCTATGTTGGAATGAATTAATGATGTTATCGTCGGCTCGAGCCGACTAAAGTGTTGATAAACGGCTCGAACATGCCAATTTGATGACTGTGTTCTCGAATAACTGTGAGGTCGAATTGATTGAATGGAGGGAGTCACTTCGGTCTCATTCAATACATTCGTGTATGTATGCATTTACCTACCTGAAGTCAAATGTTTCCACAGACCAAGGGACAGACATCACCATCGTGCACGGCCACACCAAGCTTCGTCACAGAGGCGGATGAAGCCGTCTGTCCCCAGCAGCTATCGGCTGCCGCTAAACATCACCTGGCAGCTGCTGGTACATGCTCGGCCTCCGTCCACGACCGCAACTGAAATCGAGACCGTCCTTTCTCGAGCTCATCTCAAAGACAAGGAACAACCCCCACCTCAACCCTTTCCACGACCAAGACCTTGCCTCGTCGCTCGACTCCACCGACGACGACCCTCAAGATCCCCGGTTGACTGCGCCCACCGACGTCGCCTTACCCGCCAGTCCTTCGCGCTCATCACTCGACACCGCGCCGCTACCTGTCGAGGAATTGAAAGAGCTAGTCTTGGACCAGCCAGACGACGAGAAAACACCCATACCCACATCACCCACCACCTCCGACACAATGGCCACCAAAAGCGCCTCGCAAGAGGAGGAGACCGAGCGTGGCTCCATCTTCTCCATCTCCGGTCCCGTCATTGTCGCCGAGAACATGATCGGTTGCGCCATGTACGAGCTCTGCAAAGTTGGCAACGAGCAGCTCGTCGGTGAAGTCATTCGAATTGACGCCGACAAAGCCACCATCCAGGTCTACGAGGAGACCGCCGGAATCACTGTCGGTGACCCCGTCACTCGTACCGGCAAGCCTCTCTCCGTCGAGCTCGGCCCCGGTCTCATGGAGACCATCTACGATGGTATTCAACGCCCGCTGAAGGGTATTAGCGACGAGAGCGGCAGCATCTACATTCCCCGCGGTATCGACGTGCCCAGCTTGGACCGTGTCAAGGAGTGGGAGTTCACACCCAGCGAGGACTTCAAAGAGGGCGACCACATCACCGGCGGCGACTGCTTTGGAACTGTGTGGGAGAACAGTCTTCTGAACGTCCACCGCATCCTCCTCCCGCCGCGTGCCAAGGGTACCATTACCAAGATGCCCAAGAAGGGCAAGTACACCGTCGACACCAACATCTTGGAGCTCGAGTTCGAGGGCAAGAAGAGCGAGTTTAGCATGATGCACGAGTGGCCTGTGCGTGTCCCGCGTCCCACCACCGACAAGCTGTCTTCCACCGAGCCTTTCATTGTTGGCCAGCGTGTCCTTGATGCGCTTTTCCCGTCTGTGCAGGGTGGTACCGTGTGTATCCCTGGTGCTTTCGGATGTGGCAAGACTGTCATTTCGCAGTCTGTGTCCAAGTTCTCCAACAGTGATATCATTGTCTACGTTGGGTAAGTGATATCTATCTCAACAGATTCAAGATTATATGACACTGACATTTCTCACAGATGTGGTGAGCGTGGTAACGAGATGGCCGAAGTCTTGATGGACTTCCCCGAGGTATGTGCTGTCATCTCGATATACTGAAAATGTAGCGAATACTAACATGATATACAGCTCACCATCGACGTTGAAGGCCGCAAGGAGCCTATCATGAAGCGTACCTGCCTCATCGCCAACACCTCCAACATGCCCGTCGCTGCCCGTGAGGCTTCCATCTACACCGGTATTACCATCAGCGAGTACTTCCGTGACCAGGGCAAGGACGTCGCCATGATGGCCGACTCCACCTCGCGTTGGGCTGAGGCTCTTCGTGAGATTTCCGGTCGTCTCGGTGAGATGCCTGCTGACCAGGGTTTCCCCGCCTACCTGGGTGCCAAGTTGGCCTCTTTCTACGAGCGCGCCGGTCGCGTCATTGCTCTCGGCTCGCCTGACCGCAAGGGATCCGTCTCTATCGTCGGCGCCGTCAGCCCTCCGGGTGGTGACTTCTCCGACCCCGTCACGACTTCCACTCTCGGTATCGTGCAGGTCTTCTGGGGTCTGGACAAGAAGCTTGCTCAGCGTAAGCATTTCCCGTCGATCAACACCTCTGCCTCGTACTCCAAGTACATCACCTCGCTGCAGCCCTTCTACCAAAAAGAGGCACCCGACTTCCCCGTGCTGTCCAACAGAATCAAGGAGCTCCTCACCACCTCCGAGGACTTGGACCAAGTCGTGCAGCTTGTCGGAAAGTCCGCGCTCGGTGACAGCGACAAGATCACGCTCGACGTTGCCACTCTCATCAAGGAGGACTTCTTGCAGCAGAACGGTTACTCGGACTACGACCAGTACTGCCCTCTGTGGAAGACCATGTGGATGATGAAGAACATGATGGCGTTCCACGACGAGTCGCAGAAGGCCATCTCACAGGGCCAGAACTGGAACAAGGTGCGCGAGGCTACCAGCGACATCCAGAGCCAGCTGAGAAGCATGAAATTCGAGCTGCCCGACGAGGGCGAGGAGAAGGTCAGCAAGAAGTACGAGGAGCTGCTGCAGCACATGAACGAGAAGTTCGCAAGTGTGATGGACGAGTAGTACCGGAGACGAGACTTGATATGTGGTGACGTACAGTACATATTCTGTTTTTATTTTTGTAGCGTGCAATAGACTGTTTTGAGGAACTTGTCGTGTTGGTCTTGTTGGTGATCGATATCATGAGTCAAGTGAGACATTTCGTCTATGAAACTAATAACGTACTACCTAGTACGTAAGGTAGTTGGGCTTCCACCAGCTTCAGGCGGCAGTAGTCAGCAAGAATGTGCAGACAAGTGTGGCTGTGGTGATGATTTTTCAACACCGAGTGAGACACAGTACTTTCAATTCGAAGTAGTATCGGTTTGTGAATTTACAATCGTTGTTTATTACACTATAGAATGGTTGATGTACTGTAGATGGAATAAATCAAGTTCATGGTGGTGGAGTTGGGGGTTGTTTGAACCCTTACGTGGCGGTCGCGCGGAATGATCCACATGCTGAGCCACTTTGGGATGCTTGCTTGCTTGTTGCGCGCATGCCCCGACTGGACTGAGACTCTTGGTCGCAGGCAGAAGAATAAACCTTTGCGACTCTTCATATTCCACTACTCAACCCCCTGTCCCGTCGCATACCGACAGACACCTCTGCCGCCCATCACAACACTCTGCCCACGCGCAGCAACCAACTCTTATCCACCTACATCCTCCTCACCGCATCCCATACCCCAAAGAAACACCACCATCCACAGGACACTGGCCCAACATGGCCCAAACAAACCCTAATGCGTAAGGAAACACCGCCAGGCACCCAAAAGCGTACCGTCTATGGGAATACAGAACCAACACTGACCCCTCCTTAGGATCAACGTGAACGACCCCGGTCTCATCACTCTCGTCAACAAGCTGCAGGATGTCTTCACCACAGTCGGCGTACAGAACCCCATCGATCTGCCTCAAATCGTCGTCGTGGGCTCGCAGTCCAGCGGCAAATCCTCTGTCCTCGAGAACATCGTTGGCCGCGACTTCCTGCCTCGAGGCACCGGCATTGTCACCCGCCGACCATTAGTGCTCCAGCTCATCAACCGCGCGGCCACAGCGAAGAAGGAGAATGGCGAGCCCAACGGCGGAGACAGCAAGATTGAGACCACAGATTCCGCCAGCAACACCGACGAGTGGGGCGAGTTCCTCCACATCCCTGGCCAGAAGTTCTACGACTTCAACAAGATTCGCGATGAGATCGTCAAGGAGACCGAGAGCAAGACTGGCAAGAACGCTGGCATTTCACCTGCACCCATCAACCTGCGCATTTACTCGCCTAATGTCCTGACGCTTACACTGGTTGATTTGCCTGGATTGACCAAGGTGCCGGTCGGTGACCAGCCGCGCGATATTGAGAGACAAATCAGGGAGATGGTGCTCAAGCAGATCAGCAAGCCGAATGCGATCATGCTTGCGGTGACTGCTGCAAACACAGATTTGGCCAACTCGGACGGTTTGAAGCTTGCAAGAGAAGTGGACCCTGAGGGTCAGAGGACAATCGGTGTGCTCACAAAGGTCGACTTGATGGATGACGGAACCGATGTGGTAGACATTTTGGCTGGCAGGATCATTCCCTTGAGGTTGGGCTACGTTCCTGTGGTCAACAGAGGACAGAGGGATATCGAGAACAAGAAAGCAATTTCGACTGCACTCGAGGCCGAGAAGAACTTCTTCGAGAACCACCGCGCGTACCGTAACAAGGCCTCTTACTGCGGTACTCCTTACCTCGCGCGGAAGCTCAACCTCATCCTCATGATGCACATCAAGCAAACTCTTCCCGACATCAAGGCTCGTATCCAAGCATCACTACAAAAGTACGGCGCGGAATTGTCCACGCTCGGCGACAGCATGCTTGGAAATAGCGCCAACATCGTTTTGAACATCATCACTGAGTTCTCTAATGAATACCGCACAGTTCTTGAGGGAACCAACACCGAGCTCAACTCTATCGAGCTGTCTGGTGGCGCCCGTATCTCATTTGTTTACCACGAACTCTACTCCAACGGTGTGAAGGCCGTTGATCCATTCGATCAAGTCAAGGACATCGACATTCGCACCATCCTCTACAACTCCTCTGGCTCATCTCCCGCTCTGTTCGTCGGCACCATGGCGTTTGAGCTCATCGTCAAGCAACAGATCAAGCGTCTCGAAGACCCTTCCTTGAAGTGTGTTTCGCTCGTCTACGACGAGCTTGTGCGCATTCTGTCCCAACTACTGAACAAGCCCCTCTTCCGTCGCTACCCGCAGCTCAAGGAACGCTTCCACGGCGTCGTGATCTCGTTCTTCAAGAAAGCCATGGACCCTACCAACAAGCTCGTCAAGGACCTTGTCGCCATGGAAGCCTGCTACGTCAACACTGGCCACCCGGACTTCCTCAACGGTCACCGTGCCATGGCAATTGTCAACGAGCGTCACAACGCCGCGAAACCGGTCCAAGTCGACCCAAAGACAGGCAAGCCCATTCCCGGTCTGCCTCGCAGCTCTAGCCCTAGCCTTGATATGAACGGTCAGGAAGCGGGCTTCTTTGGCTCTTTCTTCGCCAGCAAGAACAAGAAGAAGATGGCTGCCATGGAGGCACCGCCACCCACCCTCAAGGCTTCAGGCACTCTGAGCGAGAAGGAGACACAGGAGGTCGAGGTAATCAAGCTTTTGATCACAAGCTACTACAACATCGTCAGGCGGACAATGATCGACATGGTCCCCAAGGCTATCATGCTGAGTCTCGTGCAGTAAGTTCTTGCCGTCTCCGATTCAATATGTGGACTTTCAAACTAACATTTACTCCCAGACTCACCAAGGACTCGATGCAAACCGAGCTGCTCGAACAATTGTACAGGCAGCAGGACATGGACAACCTGCTGCAGGAGTCGGATTACACCGTCCGCAGGCGCAAGGAGTGCCAGCAGATGGTCGAGAGCTTGAGCAGGGCGAGCGAGATTGTCAGTCAGGTTCAGTAAAGCATGATATCACGATCATGATGCTATTATTTTGTGAGGTGGGCATACGTGCTTCATTCACGGGAGAGAGAGATAGACGAGAAATGGTCTTGGGAAGGAAAGACTGTACTACTTGCATGGGGATTGCTAAAGCTTTTTGTTCCTTGATATCCCGTGTTACTTTAGCGGCTTGCTTTTTGTTGTTATGAGGTTTTTGTCGTCATTTTGAGTACTGATTCAATTCGTGATATGCTGTGATTTTAGTTCATTGTTGGTGTCGTGCTTGCGATGAAGTTGCCACAACGAATGCATTGTGCTGGACGTGACCGGCGTCTCAATGGTAGACAGAGAATTGTTGATTCATTATAAATCTAAGTCGTTGTAATGATGTTCCATGTGATGTATCGAGGACCGCCAAGACAAGCCGACTTCACATGTCATCCATCCAGCCCAATGGCTCAAGTCCATCCAACATCCACCCTCACAGTCTCTACAAAAACAACACCACCACAATGCTCCCACGCTCATTTACCGCCTTTCGGCAGCAAATCCTACGTCCTACATCCTGGAGCAATTTTCTAGAAAACCCGCAAATCCGTCGCGCCGCAACCAAATCACAAGCAACAGCGCCCCAAACCCGCATCCAACGCCTCGAATCCCGTCTCCCAGCCTTCCTGCGCCGCTACACCACCCCTCTCCGCACAGCGCCCGTCTCCCACATCTCCGCCTTCCTCCTCCTGCACGAAATCACAGCTATAATCCCTCTCTTCGGCTTCGCAGCGGCTTTCCACTACTTCGACTGGCTCCCTCCCTTCATAGCCGAAGGCGCCCTAGCAAAAGCCGGCGTGGAGAAGTTCGGACGGTATTTGAGGAAGAAAGGGTGGATCGAGGATGAGGATGTTGAGGGTGCGATTGAGGTTGCTGCGGGTGACAGGGCTGTCGGTGAGGATGCGAAGAAGGGAAGGTTAGGGAAGGGCGCGAGCAAGTGGTGGGGCAGAGGAGAGGGGGGTGTGAGGCTTGCGGTGGAGTTCGCTACGGCTTATGCTCTTACGAAGTTTTTGTTGCCGGTGAGGTTGGTGTTTAGTGTTTGGGCTACGCCGGGGTTTGCGAGGTGGACGGTTGTGCCGGTTGTTGGGCGGGTGGGGAGGTTGTTTGGAAAGAATGGGGTGAGTAAGAGTGTTGTTGGTAGAGGGGTGGCGAGCCCGGCTGCTGGGACGAATGCTGTTGGCGGTGGTGTGCTGCCGAAGGTGAAGTGAAGTGATGATTGATCACTGGTCCTCTGTAAAAGCCTGCTCTCCTCTCCAAGCGCTGGGGTCTTTATGACTACGAAACGCAGATTGCTCACAGGAGAAGAGGCCGCCTTTTCGCTGCTGAACCGCCTCTTTGATTGGTAACCGGTTCGGGATTCATGCATGCACCTACGCCCTGGTTGAGGCTACCATCCGAGTGCGGTATAGGCTATGCAGAAGCATTCAACGAGTAGGAGAGGTAAGATGAATCGTACATGCTCTCTAGAGCAGCTCTTCCGCTGCCCGAATGAGCTACACTATTCACGACTATGCGAGATGGTTCGAGGAGACGGTCGAAACGAATGTAACACAGGGAGCGCTGGATATTGGCTTTCAAGAGGTCAAGTTCACGTTGTGGATCACGAGTGGCGGTTGCGAATACGCAACTACCTTACAAGTCAAGTGTGAACGGCATGAACTTCAATACGAGATTTTGGGTTGGCATTGTTCACAGTACAAGCACCGCACTGTTGCTGGCAGAAGAATCTACCTTATCGTTTCGACAGTTTTAGCGCCTGAGGTGCTGCTCTGAACGAAAATCAAGAGATTGGTATACCGTCGAGAGAGTATGTTGCTGAGTTGTGACGTCTCGCTGGTAGATAGAGTTACAAGAGGTGATGTCTGATGCTCCAGCCCAGTTTCATTCAACGTGCCGTTGAGAGAGTGAAATGTTGAGATAGCTATCTCAACCGTACGTGCGGCCGCTCGTGTTGCGATCTGATGACTCGGTCAAGGAAATGTCGATATCACCACGGAGAGACTATACATCACCCGCACTCCATGCTTTCTTGGACCATTCATGCACGCCAATCCACCATAATTGTCTATTCTATTGGTGCGCGACAGAATGAGGATCAGTAACGATGCATCTACTACAAAGATACCGGATCGTATTCGCTCTTCATAAAAGGCTTGCAAGATTTCAAAATTGTAAAATTGTTGACAATACAAAAGTTTTTCTTGACTCATTGCTATGTAGTTCCCTGGCTGTCAAAATCGCGCCAGTCTTGTGTTGATCGTGAATCATAAGCTCTTTACAGACGGAGCGAACGATAACCGCCCAGCCCCAACTGACTAACAATCGTCTACGGCGTAGTAGAATCGATGTCTCCCCAACGGATGTTACTGAACTTGACGTTGGTGTCAGGCTGGTTCGCGAGAATGAGCGCAGGGTCACCCTCGGTTGCATTGCAAGGACCTGCGTCTCCGCTGTCCATCCAGTTCATGAAGTCGCCATCGCTGTTCCAGATGGAGAAGATGAGGACGGAACCGCGCTCGAGAGCACGGCCTTGGGCGTCAAGACCTCCGAGACGCAGGCCTTCTGCGCTCTTGACGTCGCAGTATTCCTAAAAATCAGTCAGTTTGTGTTGGAGACGTTTTAAGTGTCGATTCCTTTACTCACGTCAGTGACGCTGTCCAGACCCCCGTAGCCAGAAGCAGCCGTGGCTACAGCGTTTTCAATCGTCTTGTTTCCTTGCCTGTAAGAACGGCGGACATCGATCAGGCTTCCGGAAGCGGTGTTGTCGTCGGTGATGAACTGAGTGGTGACGGTGAACTTCTTCGTGGTATCGATCGCGAACTCTGGACCGCGGCCGTAGTACTTGGGCTGGCCTAGAGCGTACGGGTTGAAGCCACAGCCCCATTCATCGCAAACTCCGGTGAAAGCACACTCTTCGCCCAAACAGCCGTAGATGCTTTCGATGCTGCAGGGATGGGGAGTGAAGCCAGTCGCTTCTGAGTTGGACTCCCAGATGTCCATCTCATTGCAGCATGCTCCCAGGGCGTTGGTGTTGACGGTGCCGTTGAACCTGCAATCGAAAATCAGTCAAAATTCGGATTTCTTCGATTTTTCGATATATTATCGATCGGTCTACGTACCAGGAGCTCGTATTGAAGCACTGAGCGTCACAGTAACCACCGCCATAGGCTGCGCCGGGGTTGTATTCGCTGCGGCCACCAGACATATCCATTTCGGAGAGGTAAAGGGCGCCGTTCATGCCGCAAGGGAGCGTCGACAAGTCGACATCGAACGAAAGCTATTCACCGTTAGCGGCTTGCTATGGTACGCCACTCAGATCGAAGAGCAATAGCTTACCTCTTGGTTCGTGAGCTTGACGCTTTCGTAGTCCTCGCCATTCGGGTCGAGGAGGTACACGCGCGGAGAGGCGCGGTTGTATGTTCCGTTGCCAGTTGGGATGTATTGTTGCAGGGTCATGACGTCCCCGTCAGTAGTGACTCCGCCTGCTTCGTAGTCGAAGCCCTGGACGACACAGTTTTCGCTGCAAGAGATGTTGTCGAAGCACACCGCGCTGGTGTTGCCGACGGGGCATGAAGATCCATTGAGAGTCTCGAGCTTGTGGTTGCCCCAGTCTATTACGAGAGAAGACTCTTGAGCGACGCAGCCTCCGTCTGTCGTGCACTTGTAGGTGGTCAAGGCAGGGTGGACTTCCGGGATGCTACCGGGTTGCTGGGCGATGACCGAACGGACGACCAGAGCAGCAGATGCTGCGAAAGCGATTCGGCTGGCCATGATTGAATTATTCTGAAGAGCTGCCGAGGTTGGACGAGTATAGCACAAGAGACAATATTTCTTCAAGTGGAAGAAGCGATTGCTATATATCACTTACTTGCCAGGTGATCTTCATTTACCCATTGCCCAGATCTTGGTGACATGTGACTAGGGTCGAAAAAGAACACGGTCCGAGATTGGGAGGTCTGATGTAGATTGCGTACTCGCGTGCTGGAAACATTGGCAACGGGCGAAACGCATGCAAGATCAAACGGCTGGCGTTGTGAACGGGTGAACTTTTTTTTGAGGCTTTCTGCAGGCGGGCCCTCAAGAAGGTATCGATAGTTTCGGCTGATAGGACCTCATCCATCAAGGAAAAGTCATACTCATGGATGTAGATCGTAGTCGAAGGCGGTAGTGATATGATCTTCCTTTTGAAGAAGTCCGTCTCGGCGCCAGCGGACTGCAATTGTGTTCTGTATCGAGGCCTTGGAACGACTTCATTCTATGCATGTAGACGAGTCATATCGAAACAGGCTGCTGCCATGCCTCGCTTAACCTTTTTCACGAAACCGTTCCGTTCCTGCACAGGAAAGGTGGGCGCATGGATAAATGAAGTCGGGTGGCAAGGGTCGCGGCAGAGTTGCAGATTGAATCCCATCCCCAGTCTTCTCCACATCAACCATCCCCGCCCTTCGCTTCCAACTGCTCAAACGACCAGTGGACTAGACCTACTCGTGCTACTGTTACCCGGGCCATCAGCACCATAGCATTGTTTGTTATCGGTGTTGCGGCAGACCGGTCCGTCAACCGTATCTCGCTTTGATCTTGTCAAGCCGACTACATCATTGTGCCTCGACTCTTCGATTAAACACATGCGTATTGATTTGAATACCAAGCATGGCGTACCTCGGCAATCGTCTTCTGTTTTCGCCGGGAAGACCGTTCTGTTTAAGACTGCGTCGGTGTGTAGATATAGATACATGATAGCTTGCCAGTTCAATGTTCAAGCGTTTGATGAACACCACATAAGAGAATGGTGTTTGAATTAAAGAACCACTCCCTCCGAATCAGTCCTATCACTTCCAACCATCACCCCAAAGTTTTTGAATCCACGTGTTCTCTCTTGGTCTAGTGTTCTGTGGTGCTTTGCCATCCAGTGGCTGCGGCCCTTTCTCTGGGTCCTTGACATCCACGACCAAGCCTCTCTTGTGACCAGGAGGGTACACAGCTTTGACACCTGGACGCGGTGGACTCTGAAGACGTATGCCGGTGCGGCGGGATCTTCGGTCTGCGGCGGTTGCTGTTTGTGGTGTCTTGGGCTGTCCGAAGCGGCCAGTCAAACGACGGGAGGCGCGTGACAAAGTCTGACGCATCGTCCACTGTCGACGTTTTGCAACGATGAAGAGTACTATACTGGCGACTGCACTACGTGTCAGTGCAATACAAGATATGTCGGTCGCATACACTTACTGCCGAATATGACCACCAAGATGACGACTATCAGAATTGCAGCAAGACCTCCCGTGCTGAGACTGAAAGCAGACGCGCCAGAACCAGAAGCGCCGCCCTCAGTGTCAATTCCGCCGCTGCTAGACACTTCCGGTTCGTAGTACTCGTTGTTTGGCGATGCAGTCACCTGCGGAAGGACCTGAGACGAAGTGGATTCGCGGGCAATTCCCGATTCATGGCTCGAAGTGCTTTCTGATGTAGTGATAGTGGTGTCGGGGGTTGTTGGCGAGGAAGTACGCTGGGTTTCCGAAACTTGGATCTCGTTGTTCACTGCTTGAGGGACCAGAGAGGCATCTGCAGACGGACTGGAAGCAGGCACAGTAACTGTCGCAACCCAGACTGTGACGATGGGCTGACATAATGTCACTCGTGCGAATGCAGCCGTGAGGCAAAGCAAGACAAAAATCATCGCGATTGAACTGCAGCCAGCTGAAGAACGCGAAGACAGAGTATGAAAATAACAGAAATGACCGTGGGATTCCAGGAGGAGTGTAAAGAGTGACTGGATCAAGGGGTGGTGAGCAAGGAAAAGACCTACATGTGATGGACATTTGGTGATGGTCCAATGTTCTTCAGTCGCCGCCGAAGCGCCCAACCTAACGCACTCTGCTGTTATGCTACCCAGTCGGAAGGACCTCGACAGGACGTTCGACGAGGCCGATTGAGAGACCATGAGCGCGAGTGTGGCTGCTTGGCGTGCTTCGGCGGTTAAGAAAGAAGTGATGGGGTTGAAGTCGGACAACGATTGGTTTTCACCGTGGTGGTCCGTGCATGTGACCGAGTTTCTCGCGTATCTCGTGTCTGCCGCTCGATATCCACCACATCACGGCGGTTGACTTCATCTACTTCTCGCGATGTTGTTCAGGTCCATCAAGTCTGCTATTAGTATGATGCTTTCGTGCTGCGAGCGTCTTATCGTGGTCAGCTCCCATTGGTGATCGCCACAGTGACCTCTTCGGCTGCACATCTCGCACACGTGATACTCGAAAGGCAGTAAAGTACTTTGTGAATGGGATGAGTTGCGACGCGCTATCAAGGATTTGTGATAAGGTATACCGACTGACGGCGACACAGACTGGAGGCAAGGCGAGAGTACGAAAAAGGCGAGTGGAAACTCGTGAGTCCGGAAGGATAATACTGCAATGATTTTCATAGATGATTACGGTCTTATGCAATGCAATATGCTTTTTCATGCGATTATTAGACACTGAAGATGGCACCGCCGGGTGACATCTTGAGCTGACGTCTGCCTGGGTTGGACGCGCCTGTCTTGTTGGAAGCAACTTTGTCACGACTTCACCTCCTCCTCTGACACCGAAACAGCCACTACCAAGCGCCCTGCGCCCAGCGAATCCTCAGCACAGGCCGTTCTGGCCATATCGACAAAGGTTGTCATCGAGCTCGGCACATTTGCCTTACTTGGGAGTGCGCCTTTCCTCATGGCGACTCCAGAACTTCAGCAACCCGATGGCGCAGGCGTCAACCATGTGCCTGCTCATACGGATCAGCAGCTTGATACCGACGGTCTACCCTCAAGTTCAAGCCAACAGCCAAATCAAGCAGAAGACACGGTTGCAGACTCGACACTCGGGCACGAGGCTGGAGAAGAACAAGCCCAAGATGGCTCGCATGACGGTCAGTATGTCCAGTCCGTCGAAGGCGTGCAGAACACAGTGCCTGGACATGGACATGAACATAACGAGGCGGACCTCGACAACCGACCGAGAGCCATGCAGCTGAACAACCCAGAGGTGGAGGTCTCTTCGGCCCGGCGGTCATCTTCGGTCGAACGCAGCTCACCACTTCCCGAACACAGCGCGACGTCTTCACCAGGCTCCGTCAGCTTCAACATGCAGGGTAACGTTGCAGTGCCGTCTGAGTTCATGTTTCCACGACTCGATCGACGAAATCTTGGACTGGGCGACAATCGTAAAGAGGCGCATCATCTCGTCCCACAGGGTAGAAACTTACCTGTCGGTTTGCCTTCCAGTCAGGACAAAGACTCAGACAGCGACAGAAGAACTGCGCCGGCCAGTTCATCGTCAACCTTACTGGCCATAGACAGTAAAGCCATACACTCAATGTCAAGGGAAACAGCACCTTCCGGATCGGATGGTATCATGCCCGACAGCCAAACGTCTTCACAATCATTCCATCATGAGCAAGTTCCGCAGGGGGACCATGCCCAGTACCAAGTGGACGAACAAATCATGCGGGAGGCATCTATGAGTGACGGGCTCGAAGGAGAGCTGAGCTCGGAGGCACGAAGCGACGATGTTGTGTACGTTGGAGGCAACTCTGTGACATCCAACACAACCGAGCGGGCCAATGTAACGAGACACGCGCAGATGTCGCAGCCAGCTGTCCGCTCAATGGTGTCATCCAGGCAGTCTGTTTTCGCCGGCCCAGTACGAGAAACAACGGCCAAGAGACCCTTTCCCCCCTCACACAAGCCCGCACCTCAACATGGATTGAACTTGACTGTGGCAAAGCAACAGCCTCGCGTTCATGCGAGCCCGGGTCCCCCACGTCCGCGAGCCACTGCAACTGTCTCTCCGCCCGACGAAACCCAGGATCTTCTCGACGTTGTGGCCTATAAGTTCAGAGAAAAGGAGCAAAGCCTTCAGCGCGCCTTTTTCGCCGACCAAAAAAAGATGCAGTCCGAACTGCAACAAGCTTACGAGGAAAACGAAAACTTGAGATCTCAAGTTGCAGGCTTCGAGGAACAATGCCATCAGTCTGAAGCTGCTATCTCCAAGTACAGAAGTCAGATCGGTAAAGCCAAAGGTCTGCAGAAGTTTCTTGATGGTCTCGGCAATGACTTGCACAGCTTGAAGCGCTCCTACGATATTGAGAAAGTCAACTTCGCGACAAGAATCGAGGCCAGCGAGACAGAGATTGAGCGCTTGGAGTGTTCGTTGGCAGGCAAAGATGAGTTCGAGACGATGCTGTCAAACTCCAAAATCACGTTGGAGAAGCTTCTAGACGCCAAAGGCTTCGAACTGCAATCCGTGGTCCAGCATCGCGACATGCTGAGAAGCCAGCTCGAAGAGAGAATTGGCCAGCTAGTTGAAGAACGCGATACGAGGGCGAGACTTGAGCAACTTGTCGGCCAATTACGCCTGGATGGAAGGCTGTCCCTGACAGCTTCTTTGGAGCAGGTGACGACATCGCTAGTCTCCAAAATGTCAGGTCTTGGTCGGCAGGGTGACGAGCTTGCAGTCGAAATCGCAGACATCCATCACAGTATCGAAAGCCTCGCAGAGCGGCGACCAGCTACTCTGGAAGACTGCCAGGCTCTCAAGATTGAAATGCATGAGCTTGGTCTGAGGATCCCACAGGGCTTGAGTATCGAAGCCGCCACCAACACGACAGTTGCCGATCTCACAACCTCCGTCGAGGGTCTGATTCAAAACCATATGCGTACCCTACAGCAGGGACTGGACCGTATTGAGATTGGCTGGAACAAAAGTGCGAGCAGCGAGCAGGCAAATGCTGCTCTTCAAGCTCAACTTTTTGGAGCAAAAGAGCGACTGACTCAACTAAAGTCCCAGCTCGACGCTGCCAGGAGGAACCAATCGACCGCCAACAACGCGCTCGACAAGTCACTCGCTCGAATCTCAGAACTAGAAGCAGCGTCTCTTCGCATTCCAACGCCCATCAGCAAACAGTTCACCCCACAGAAAGTCGAGCTCAAGGTATTAGTCCTGATATCACGTTCGACTACCAAAACTGACACAATCACAGGTCCGGGAATCAGTTGCAGCCTCTCAAAAGCAACTCTCAGACAACGCCAATGCTTTCATCGCCCAAGAGAAGGCACGGTACAGTAACGAGTTGAAGAAGGTGAGAAGCGAGCATCGCAAGGCTATCGAGAAAGCAGACGCCCAGGCCGAAGAGTTGTCACAACTTTATGCAGAGCTCGGTGAGCTGCGCAACACCAGAAATACCAAGTCTTCAGAAACTGCGCGACAACTAGAAGACTTACGCGGCCGATTCAAAGTCCTTGATCGCAAGCATGAAGCCGCGCAACCTGAAGCGGATGGAAAAGCCATGGCCGAGTCAAAGCTTACCACAGCAATCGCCGACTTGAATGCTGCAAAGTTGAAGATCACCGGATACGAGCAGGAAGCTGTAAATCTGACGCAGGAAATCAAGGAGTGCAATATTGCATTGCTACAAGCCCGCAATGCCGGAGAAGGCCTCAGGCGTCAGTTGGAGGAAATGCAAACCCAGAACGACGCTTGCAATAACGATCTCCGCCGCCAACTTTCGCAGGCAGAGGGGAAGGCAAGATATGCAGAGGCTGGTCTTGATCAGATGAGATCCAGCGCTGAGAAGACCATCTCCGATGAGCAGGAAAAGCATCGGAAGCAACAAGAAGCCCTGCAAAGAAGGTTGGATGAAGCACAAACGGAGATCCAAACGAAATCGGCAGAAGCAGACAACACACGAGCATTCGTGGAGAGAACTGTCAGGCATCAACAAGAAGCCTGGGAGAAGTCCTACGCCGACCTCGAGTCCAAAGTTTCTGAACACAAGTCATCTTTGGAATTCACGAGCAAGAAATTGAGCGACGTGCAGAATGAGCGCGATGCGATCGAGACACAACTCACAAGCTTGCAAGTTGAGTTGCAACAGCATCAGCAGAGCGACACCAACTGGCAGGCGCGCGAAACAACCAATCTGGATATTATTGACCGCTTACGCAAACAGCATGATGCAGCACAGAAGGAGATCGCGAACCTACGAGCCGCCAGGAATCAACACGGCCAGCTCGTCGACGAGTACGAGGCTCGCGAGAACGTCTCGAAGGGATTCATTGATGAGTTGCGAAAAGAGTGCGACTCGGCGAAATCTCAAATTGCAAACCTCCAGGCTAGTGAGCGGCAGCGCGCATCTGATGATCACGCGCGTATAGCACGAGAAAGCGACATGCAAAGCAAGATCGAGGGCCTGCAGACAGACCGAGATGCGACAGCTGCTGCACTCAGTACTTTGCACGCTGCAAGTGATCACAGACAGAACAGCAATCAAGCTACCTTCAAGCCCGGACACCAACTCACGACCGACAGCATCGTACCACTCAAAGTCTCGGAATACTCGGCACCTGTCAAGCAACGCAGAAAAGCCGATCGGAATACCAACACCATCGTGACAGAGACTTTACGCAACGAGCCACAATTGACAGGCTCCCGCACCATGCGTACACAAAAGCCTGTCACCAATGAAACTTTGGAGCAGAACATCTCGACCCGACCTAGTCTGCATGACGAAACATCTTCCAGCGGCCATCGAAATGAGAGACTGCCATCAACCTCGGCAATCCTGGAGAACAATGAGATGTTGGACTCAACAATCAATCCAGCTGCTTCGGTTAAGGGTTCAGACACTCGGTTTTTCGGAAGCTCTGTACAGGCAAGCTCTACATTGAACGAAGCAGGATTCCCACAAATCGCATCACGTTCCTCGCAGGCGTTTCCTATGCCGCTGGGTTTCTCAGGCAACCTAAGAGTCAGCGAATGTCGCTCATTCGCTGATGCACCTCCGGCAATTCCATCGCAGGCTCCACACAGCCCAGGTTTCCAGATCTACGAAGACTCGCAGACCCTTGTGAGTGACGATCACTTTGAGGACGAGTCTATCCGCGCAAACTTCACTTTTCGAAAGCCGTTCCCAGCATCCAACAGCGCCTCCAAACGCATTACGAGAAGAACCTCTGACAAATCGCTCGAAGGGCGTGATGCAATGTTGCTCGGCACGCAACGTCAGCCAGACAACGTTGGCAACTCATTTCTTTCGCAGCCCGACAAAACTCCAGAAATATCCAAATACCCCTTTGGAAGCTCTCCAGAATTCATGAATCCGCCAAGCAACAAGGTGAAGAGGCAGTACTCGGGATCTAGCAGACCTGGGAGCTCAGGACAAGCCATCGCTCGCCCGCCGTCCTCCCCAATGCCCGACCCTCGCTTAGTTGCCAGATCTGGCGTTGCGAATGCGAAACGTGGAGCCTTACCAGACAGCCAACAGACTCAGGAGGAACCTCCGACCAAAAAGCGCGCAACGCCAGCCGCCACCAAAAACGTCAGAAGACACGTGACCGACGAAGATCCCCCGGCTCGTTCCTCGCAGTCTGTCAAAGACCTGCCGCGCGTCGAAGACATGAACGCAGGACGAAACACCGGTAAATCCCAGTCGTCGCACATGCGATCCTCCGGCGTCACCACGAGGACCACCAGAAACCAAGCGAAAGCCTCCAAGGGTAAGTCTCAAAAGCGAAATAGCGGCAATGGCTATCACTGACTCGTTCGATAGAAGACGCTTACAAAGCGCGTTTCCGCCAGGAGTTGTGAATCCCGTGATCCCATAACGAATATGGAGAATCTCATGCACTACGCCCACCAGCAGGAGAAGGAAGAGCAACGATGCTTGACAGAACCCAGGAGCAGGTGAATGAACTTGGAGGGCATCAGTGTGACGATTAAGTGATCCATGAATTATACAATATACGATTAGGTCGGAGATGTGCCCAACGATCAAAGACGGAAGAGGGAAGAACTACGATCGAGTAGTAGCGTAAACTTGAGAAAATGCAAAACGAATCTTGGTGTGATGTGAATATTGTATTGCCTGCTATTGGAGAAGGTGCTCAACGCGTAAGACCAGTGTCGAGTTGTTGAGACTTACACACGAACGACAGTAACTTATTGGCAGACTCTCATAGCAACATATTAGCACACGCTCAACGATACTCATGAAATCAAGGGATTAGTACAGGTACGTTGCCGTGAAGTAGGGGGTTTCAATCTGTCATTCTTTATACAACATCGAAAAGGCTAGATGAAAAGGTATAAAAGAACAAACCCACAACAGAACAGCCAACCAATAAACAGGCAGGAAGAAACAAAAAAAAATACATGATTGCACACACCAAAAGGTCTCGCTCCCCTGCGCGCTTTTGTTTTCAAAATCGCTTTCTTCGCGACAAATGTGCAAAAAACGGTAAGAAAATTCACATCGTCATCAACAACGTTCTCGAGAGAATTAGAAATTCTCTCGGGTCATGATTCTCCTTGGATATCTCGGCATCGACAAATCGATCAGTTCTTCTGAACAATCTCGAGGATGATGTCCCTCGCCTCCTCAACACCAGCCTTGGAGCCGACGATCTCGATCGCCTCGCCCTCGCTCTGGGCGCGCGGGACCTGGATCTTGGTCCCGGTCTTCTTGCGGATGCGGTTGATCTCGGCGCCGCCGGGGCCGACGACGTGGCGGTACGAGCGCGGGTCCGGCAGGATGAGGTAGCCGACGGTGTCCTGCTTGGAGGCCTCCTGCAGGGCGCGGTCGAGCTTGGCGCGGGCGGCGGAGATGGCTTCAGGAGAGGGGCCTGCAAGAACCCAGGGGATGTCTCCCTCCTCGGTCGAATTGTGCAGGGAGTGGGCCTCGAAGGAGTGGGTGTTGGCGCTGGCGGAGGCGTCGTCGGTAATCAGAGGCATATCGCCGCCGCGGCTAGGAGTGGGAGCCGCCTGGCGGGGCGGCGGCTTCTGGCCGGCGTGGTCGACACTGACCTTATGATCGGAGCGCAGGCGGCGGAAGAATTGGCCGTTGTCTGCGATCACGTGGTGGTACTTGAGAGGGACCTGGACGGTCTCACCCTCGACTTCCTTGGTAAGCTCCTGGATGTGAGCCTTGGCCTTCTCGACGTTCTCTGGCTGGCCAGAGACCTTGACCTGCGAGCGGGCAGCGCCGGTCTCGCTCTGGCGGGGAACGTTGATGGTGACACCGAACTGCTGCTCCATTTGGCGGCGGGCGTCACCGCCACGGCCGATGAGCAGACGGTGCTTGTCGGGCTTGACCTCGAGGATCTCGGTAGTCTGGGACTCTTGATCGGCAACGAGGGCCAAGATGGAAGCAGCAAGCTTCTCAACAACAGAGCTGGGGCCCTCAAGGCGAACAGTGTTGCCCTCAGCGTCAGTCTTGGGGAATCGAGCCATACGAGCGCGAGCGCGGCTATCGGAAGGACCGCCAGCTTTCTCGATCAGCGATCCGAGGTTTCCACCTGTGTGATTGTTAGCAGTGATTCTTCAATGTGTATGCGATAAGGGCAAAACTTACCTCCAGTGCCGATGATGAACTTGTGGTGCTGCTTAGGCACGTCGATGTTCTTGACAACAGTGTCGTCGAAGATCTTAGCCCTCTCCTCGATGGCCTTCTTCGCAGCCTCAACAGCCTGCTTGGAGCCCTTGATCTTGACCTCAGCACGACCGTCAGCGCTGGGAGCCTCCTTGGCGGAAGGCACATCGACAATGGCGCCAGTCTCGAGACGAAGAGCCTCCATCTCGCGGCCACCGGTACCAATCAAAGACGGAAGCTGGCTCTGGGCTACAGAGACGGTGGCAGAGTAGGAGTTGTCCCTCACGTACTGGAGCAAGCTCAGAAGCTCGTCACGGCACTGGTCAGCACCTCTGCTGGGACCCTTGATGATAACCTCGTTGGGTCCCTGGTTGGAGCGACGAGTGTTCGTGGCGTCGCCAGCCTCGTCATCGTTTCCAGCCTGCTTGGAGCGCGGGAAGTTGACGCGAACATGGTAGCGGTCCTGCAGACGGTTGACCTGTCCACCCTGAGGTCCGATAAGATCACGGTGGAACTGAGCCGGGATGTTGAGCGAATGAGTCGCCTCGTCCTCGAGCTTCTTGCCGACATCGAGGATGTGCTTCTTCGCGGCGTTTGCCTTGGCCTCTGGGCCCTTGATCTCACACTTGCCCTCGTTCAGCTGGATGTCGACATCAAACTGGTCGCGGAGCTTGTTGATGTTCTCGCCACCACGACCGATCAAGTGGCTAGCGAACTTCTGGGGGAAGTCGAAGTGGAGGGTGAAGCCACGCTCGAGCTCATCCTTCTTCTCTTGCTCGATGAAAGCGAGCAGGTTCTCGACAAGGGCGTCAACGTTGTCCTGGGGTCCACGGAGGTTGACAGTGGGCTGCGGCGCCTTCTTGGAAGCAGAAGGAGCCTGTCTAGGGCCACCGTAAGCGACCTGAGCCGGGATCTGATCCTGGCCAAGAGACTGGTGGTGGCGGTCAACGTGCTTCCTGATCTTGTCATGGAACTTGACAGGAGCCTCGACGTCTCGGGAGACGACCTGCTGTTGGCCACTGATCAAGTTGAGGATGTGCTGTTGCGCTTCTTGGAGAGCACGCTGGTAGTTCTGGGCGTCCTGTGCGCTGGGTGCCTTGCGAGGCAACTCGTAGTCAGGCGAGGGAACGCGGTCCTCGAACACGAGCAGAGCAGGGGAGTCGTCAAACTCATCCGGAACAAGAAGGTGCACGCCGTATTGGTCGCGGACCTGGCGAGCAGCCTGTGAGCGGATGTGCTCGTGGTAGAACGGATCGACCTGGAGCGGAGAGAAACGGGTAGGCGGGTGTCCGCTGATGAGGTTCATGATGTCGGAACGGGCCTTGAGAGCATTCTTGCCATCGGCGGCGAAGATCTGCCACGAGCCAGATTCCTCAGGGACGATGCGCACATTGTGCTGGCGCTCGATCTGCTGAATGGCCTGGCGGCGTTGCAGATACCTGGTAACATCGCGGGCGTGACCCTGGCCACCGCGAGGAGCGTTGGCGTGGGGCTTGACGATGTCGGCAGTGGAAGAAGACATGCGCATGGCCAGGTCCTGAATCTTATCAATGGCCTGGTCGATGCGGTCCGCGGGACCGACGACGATCAGCTCATCCGCGTCAACTCCATCAGGAGGGAGGATGACAGAGCAGCCAGTCTCAGCCAAGAAGTCGTTGATAGAAGATCCCATGTCACCGACAACAAACTGGTGCCTGTTGCGCTCAATCTCAACGTTCTCCATGGTGAGCTGGCGTTGAAGCTCAGCGACCTGGCGATCGAGCTCGGCCCTCATCTCAGCGACTGCTTGACGGTCACCGGAAAGCTGGATAGGGTAACCAGCCTGGGGAGCGAAAGACGCAGGGCCGCGGTTGGCTGGAATCTGGGGAGCCTGCTGGACAAAGTTCCTGTATTCGGGAATCTGCATGCGAAGATCGCGACCTTGCTGCATGGCAGACAGACGCTGGTTGCCGGGAGCAGCCAAGAATGGGTAGTACTCGGCGGGAATGTGCTTGAGACGAGTGCTGGCAGTAGAGGTGTGCTCGTTGACAATCTTCTCAATGTCCTGCTTGGCCATCTGGACCGCGAATGGGTCGCCCTCGATTTGGACGTCAACAGTCTGGTCCAGGTCGTCGTCCTCGAGAATCTCAGCAGCCTCCTGGCGAGAGATGTTGATGCGGGCGCCAGTGCGCTTGGAGATGGCTTGGATGGTAGCACCCTGCTTACCAACAACTCTGCCGCGAATAGAGGCAGGGATAGGAAGCGTGATGTTTTGTCCAGCGCAGATCTGGTTGGCGACTTCCTTGAGCGCAACCCTGACAGCATCTGTAGGGCCGGTACCCTCGAACAAGAGGCCGCCATTGGGTCCACTCTTCATCTCAACCTTGGCCTTACTCCTCTTGTTGATGTCCCTGATAACCTCCGACACAGGCTTCTTCAGCTGGTCTCTCGACTTGAGCATGTTCGGGTACAGGACAATGCTCTCAGACTGGCGACCAGGAAGGCTCATCTGGGGCTGTCCGCGCTGAGACGGAACGGCAGAGCCAGGAGTCTGGACACCAGAGGCGGGCGTAGAAGCACGAGAAGTGCCATTGCTGGCGAGTGGGATGTTCAAGCCATTGGAGGCACCGTTGGGAGCCTTGCCGACGGCAGCAGGCTTGCGAGACCACATGGATGGCGCAGCGGGAGCCGCAGCCTTGGGACCGCCAAGAGCCGGGAAGAGTTCCTCGGACTGGGTATCGAGCTTGTTCTCGCGCTCGCGAGCAGGCTGCTTGCCGGCGGCTTTGGCGGAGATGTTGGCATCCGGAGCAGGGGTGTGTGCGCGGGAGGGGTCGGTGGAGATGGGCAGCGAGGGTGCAGCGGAGGGGGCAGGGTGAGGAGCATCCTCGTCGGGGACTTCTTCGATCTGTCGCAAGTAATGTCAGTTTGTGTGAATTGCCATATTTCGAAGAGAGCAGATAACTCACGGTGACCTTGTGGGCCTCATCGGCAGCGTGCTGCTGCATGAGCCTCTCGGCAGCCGAGGCCGGGACGTCCGCGACAGCGGAGGCACCATTGGATCCTTCAGCAGACATGATGGCGGGAGTTGCAAGGTCTTGTTATACAAGTAGAGGCGGCCGGTAGAGTAATAAATCCGTCGATAGACAGCGGGTGACCAGGTGGATAGATTGGGGCTCGCGGGAGCTTAGCAGATCATGCTTTGGCGCGCAAGAATATGTCGGGTTGCAATAAGAGGGAGATTGGGGGTTTTGCACTGAGTGCGGTGGTGCGGTGGTGGAACAATGGGTTGTGGGAGGAAGAGAGGAAGAGTGTATAAGTTAAGTATAAAGTATGGAACCTTCGAGGTACTACTTGGAGACACCTTGAGCTTTCAGGGCCAAGATTCATCGATTCTGGGGTATGCCGCTAACTTAGCTGCCGCTTCCGACCCGTACTTAAGTGAAGACATGTGCACGGATATATATTGATCATCTTCAACTCTGATCCATGAAAATTACTGTAGCAAATCCGTGCGAGTTGGCGAGTTGGTCATAATATTCATGAGTAAAAGTACACGCACATGTGTGCAGAGGTCGATCAAGACTCTTGCATCACCACTGTTCCATAGCCGCATCTCCATCATCGTCCATCTCGTCCCGACTATCAACAGCTCGCGAATTCCTAGGAGCAGCACTTGCAGAGGCTCTCGATCTCGCTGTACCTCTAGGTTCGCGCTTGACCGGACCAGGACCCTCATCATAGTCATCCACATCCGGTCCATCGTCTTCAATGAGTTGAGGCCTTCGCCTCCCACTGCGACCCTCGCCGTCCTCACCCTCATCATCCTCGTCCTCTTCCTCTTCGAGCATCCTCGCGCGTTGCAGTCTTTGAATCGTGTACCTGACGACTGGATCCTCCTTCAAGTCGCCCTTGGTAAGCATGTGATCACAGCTCGCCACCGGACATCTGACAGCCTTCTCTCCGCCGCCACGAGGACCCCGCTGTGCACCAACCCGATCACTGGAATTCCTGAGCATCTCCATGATAGCGCTGGCTTCAAAGCTGTGCTGACACTTCGAGCTGGTGACCGGGTCTTTGAACTCCTGCAGTGTGAGTGGACATTTGGTGCTGGTTTTCGAGCGCTGGATCTGAATGTCATCGTCGTCGTCTCCCTCCGCTCCAACACCCGTCACACCAGGTTGTGGAGCTGCGCCGTTCTCCGTGAACCAAGTGCTAGCATGCGGCTGCTGAAGATCTCCATCAGGGTAGCGCGAAGTGTGCACCATACCTTTGAAGTTTATGTAGTCATTCTCCTTGGCATATCGTTGAGCCATGGTGAAATTCTGATACCGCATCTTCTCGTCGTCGATCTTGCGCATCCAAGCCCCGCTCACACTGGGTACAGACTGAGTTCCACCGGCCGGGTCTGTAGGAGTAAAGTCTTGGTATTCCTCCTCTTCGTTCGCATCCTCGTCCTCCTCGCCGTCACCTCCCCTGCGTCGCCTGCCCTGGCTGCGAGTATTGAGAGTGCTGGCTTGCGTGCTGGCTTCCGCGCGAGCGGCGTCGGCGACAGAAGCGACAGAACCCTTCATGTGATCGATAGCGTGCCTGCCATCAATCATCTTCCTCATGCCCTCTTCCATGCGCTTTGTCATATTCTCCACCTTGACTCTCATGCCTTCGAGTTCGGCCTCGACGGCACCCAAGTCAACTTCGTTTTCGCCATTCTGCGAAGACTGCTGGCGTTGGCGGAGCTTCTTGAAGTGGGCATCACGTCTGCTCAGTTGCTCGTTGATCCCGGCTGCGCAGAGCGTGATTGCCGATTGAGCATTCACAAAACTGTCGTCTAGCTGTTTGAGCTGATGTTTCCTCGCGAGGTCTGCTAAGGCGCGTTGTGCTTCCGGGTTGAGAGTGAATTGTGGTGGCTCGTAGTTGGGATTTGCAGTTGTCGAAGCTGGATGTTGTGAAGAGGGCGCGACAGATGCCGTCGATTGACGGGCTCGTGTAGACATACTTCGCTCTAGGGGGTAGTCGAAAAGATGTGGAAGTGGTCAAGACGCGTCGCGGGGAGTTTTCGCGTTTGGGATTGGAAGATTGATGACGGCTTTCGGCTTGGGTCAGTCAAAAGTTCATTCCACTCTTCATCGAAACACTTCGCATTCAATACTTAACTTCCATGCCATCGAAATAATCACATCAGGTCAACACTGCAATGGACACTTAAGCACCACGACAGTAACCAAGACACAATTGTCAAAAGCAATTCCATTGCAGCATAGGTACCTACGAACTTCTATTCACATCCAGTAGGTCCAACCCAAAAGAAAACGCCAAATGCCCATGCTCTTCACTCATGGCCGCGCGGAAGGTATCAAGTATTATCAGGCATCTCTCGTCACAACTCTCTCCGGTCCATCCATCCAAAAGTCATCAGTCATATGTGTCAGGTCCCTTCAACTGGAGCCGCTCATTTAGTGATGAAGTTGAGGTAATCCGCGACGATCAAAGTCACCATCCTGGAAACTCAAGTTAGCAGGCAATTCATACCGAACAAGACACACAAACGATCAAGACTTACGCATGCGGCGCAATGCGCACATAGTACGTGCTGAAGCCACGGTACAGCCTCAACGGGCCCTCCTCCCTAATGACCTTCTGGAAGCAGTCAATCATGCCGCGATACGGCAGACGCCCATCGGGACCCCTCTGCTGCTTCTGCAAGCGAGTCTTGACAAAGTCAAACGGCAAGCTGAAGAACGACGCGAAGAACCCAGCCGTGGCCGACGCCGTCAGAGTCTGCACGCGAGGGCTCAGACTGGTGTCTTTCAACTGGTTCTTGGCCTCGGAGAAGAACGCCAGCTGGCCGAAGTTCAAGGCCATGGCGCGGACGACGGTCGGGGTGGCGCCGCTCCACAGCGCGCCGACGCCCTCGCTGCGGGTGATGCGGATGAGGGCGTCGAAGACTCCGCGGTAGTTGGCGCGCTGCTCTCGAGGCTTGAGGCCGTCGGACTGCATGCGGATGAGCGCTAGATCGGCCGGGTTGCCGAGCATGGCGGCGATACCTCCGGCCGACAAACCGGCAGCCGCACGCTCGGCGAAGCCAATCTTTTGGCCCTTGCCCTCGGCGCGAGCAGTGAGCTTCTTCATGAAAGTCTCGAAGAAGCCCATTCGCGCGGTGGTGTAGACAGCTTGTCTGAGGAGACCGGCCGACAGACCGGTGTAGAGGTCCATCACACGGCCGGCGGCTATGACCTCGCGGGTGACACTCAAGGGAGTTGGCTTGGGGCCAGTTTTGACACCCTCGCCGGCCAGCTGCAGGCGGACCTTGATCATGTCCACTGGCTGGATGACTGTCGTGGCGACCATGCCCGCAGCTCCGCCGTTTATGAAGGGCAGAGCTGTGCGCATTAGTGGTGAGCGGAGAGCTTCCTGTGTTGCCTGCTTGGGGTTGTCTTTGGCTTTCTCCAGCGCTGCAGGCGTCTCTGCGGCGACATCTTTGGCAGTGTTGACCGCGCCCTCGGCCTTCCTCTTGGCCGCTTCCACTGCGGAGCTCATCTTGTCTAGAGGAGGAGGGGTGGTGTTGTCGAAGAACAAGACGGTCGGGTCGAACAGCTTGCTGGCAGATGTCTAGCTAAGCTATGTTGTTCTCGAGGGTAAGAGCTAGCAATTCACGGAAGCTCGTCAATGTCTCGGGAGGGTATAGCTCGTGGTCTTCTTGAATGATCTAGTCGGTCAGTCTTAGCAGCTCTGGGAAGTAGTCGCTCTTGAAGGGGAGAGAAGAATCACAAAGGCATGAGCCATGGTAAAGTGCGCAGCTGCAACAACATGCTTCGGCTTGGTGCCCGAATACCCTCGGGAAGATACATGCCCCGATTATGCCCGTCAGGGCACTTTCTGTTGGCAGTGGGATTGGGAGGCAGCTCACATGATGCACCTGGGGGGATTGGAGCTCTCTCTCTCTCTCTCTCTCGACGGAAGACCCCGCGTCGAATGGTTCAACGGCTTCCGCTGGGCGTTCAATGGATGCAACAGTGGACTGAGGATGATGAGCCGGCTCGATAATGGAGAGAAGTCTTTTGTACCTCGAAGAAAGAGAGCGAGAGAGCATGCGAATATCCTGACTCTTGTTTCTAGGCGACCTCGGCGGCTACGAGCTCTGTTCCTGCGATGCTTGCTTGCCTTGTTATTGCATGCTGACCAGTCGCTCGAGCCGTAGGCCCGCGATCTGCCCTCTTTTCTCCACCTCCGCCTTGCGGGGAAGGTTTGGGAAGCTAAAAGAGTCCCTTGGAGGTTGGCGGTGCTCGTGCACTCTGGTCCGGATGTCTTCCGGACTGCAACACCCACCAAACCCGGTGGACGAACTGGTCTCTACAGTATGTTTGTTTTTTGTTGTGATTCTAATCGCTGCGACAAGTACTGCGACGATACGGCGAATCCCATCCAACAGTCACATCATTACCTGTCGATGTGCAGTAACCACGGCGTATGGAGTGCACAGTACATCACTTTACCTGGGACTGATAGTGGCTGCCTCATCCAAAGACAAACAGACTATTGAATCGAGTATTTCCTAATCAACCCTCTTGCAATCTCCCTGTCCGACTGTCGCCGACATTGTCCATACCAGCCCGCGGGACAAATCGGCCCACGGGATGACTCGAGCATGTTGTGATGAGGGTTAGGGTTGGGGTATATACACATGGTCACCCGAGTCCATTCCTTACCGTCCGGATCCACAGATGCCATTATTGACACATTGATTGATTGATTGGTTGATTGAGTGGCTTGTACAATGCTATGGGTAATCATATAGGTCTCGGTGGTAGCATTCTGAGTTAATCTGAACGAAGTGTGTCGAGCTGCAACACTCGTGTGAAGCAGCTACTTCGTAGTCAACAATCGTGTCCACACAACAAAAGCAAATCGAGCAGACTCGAACCCACCCACCAGACCAAAACTAAAATCATTGGCGGCTGTTACCCTACCGATCATAACTCTTGTATCGTGGAATGCCCACAGAAACTTGCATGCGCCTCCGTGAGTTGCCGAACTTATTTGCACCGGATCAAGTGGTACTGAATAGAATTTCCAAGTGAATATATCGATTGCTTCTTGAACTCAAACACTTCGTATTATGTGGTAAGCCATCGCCGTATCATCGCGGTGATCCAGCCTCGCTATGACTAAACAGAGCATTGAAAACTCATGGGTATCTTTCCTTCCTTCCTTCCTTCCTTCCTTCCTTCCTTTCTGAGCCGAGTCACCGAACACTAGCCAAGAAAGCAAAAACATGGTCAGAGCAGAACACAAAAGCAGAAAGGGACCGGCCCTCATTCGTCGCAATTCACTCTCCCTCTCGATCACGCAAGACCGATAACACCAAACCCCCTCAACGACCTCCGTCTCGCCACTCGCGCTCGCGCTCTCGACGGCGCCTCTCATGCCTCTCCTCCCGGTCCTTCTCGCTCTCCCTCTCGACCCGCTCTCGATCCTGTCCCCTCTCAGGAGCCCTCTCCTCAATCCTGTACTCCCGTCTAGGTCGTCGCATGTCGCTCTCATACAGACTACCCCTCTTCGCCCTCTCAGGCAGGCGCACTGGCCCGCCTGGTTCGTATTTGGGAGCCACCTCGACGACTTCGTACCGCTCAGGCCTGTGGCGAGATCGCTTCTCGCCGTCTTTGGGTGTACGTGCAGGTTCGACGTAGACGTTGTTGTGGTCGCGGCTGCTGCTGCGGGGTGGTTCCGCCGTCTTCCGCGCTGAGCGAGGTTCGGGTTCATAGCTGACGACGGGAGCACTCTTGGTGGTTGACTTCTTGGGCTTGGACTTCTCGGTCGAACGTGTGCGCTCGATGCCGAGCATGGCTTTGGTCCAGCCGTAGCCGTGGGGGATTTCGACTCGGACCCATCGGCCTTCGCTGTCCGGGCGGGTGCTGCACAGTTGCTTGTCGTGCTTCCAGACGTGGACTCGAACGTCTTGTGATAGGTCGTAGCCGGTGGCACAGAGCGAGCGGCCGTCACATGAGTGGCAGGCTCGGGCATGTGTTTCGAAGTGGTAGAGTGACCATGCTTCTTGAGGGGTGAGAGGGCGAGAAGCTAGTTCAGTCGATGGGTGGGCGAAGCGGACTTGCTTTGGTGAAGGTGGAGTAGAAGGCGAGAGGTTCGAGTGGTGTAGGTTGTGAGAAGGCTTTTGGGTGGCGGGGATGATGATGGGTTTGGAAGCGCGGGAGGACGGCATGGTGGCGGTATGTAAGGCCTGCCTCGACGGCAAGCTGGACCAGTAGTAGTGTGTCAAGGCCGTAATGGTGATGGGTTTGGGCAGCGATGCTTGGGTTGATAGCAAGGCGGCGAATAGGTTCAGTGGTTGAGTGGGATTGGAGGAGTAAGGAATGGCAAGGCGACGAGGCGGGCCAGAAGGAGATGATATAGAATGGAAGTGTCGGTACCTACCTGCAGACCACGATTGAGTGTGGTCGAGGACTGGGGTGTCTTGGGGGGCTTAGGCACGCACGGAAGGGCAGGGCAAATCGAGGCAAGCAGGCAGACACGGCGCGATCAGTTTGTCTGGTGTCGGTCACGGGCGGGCTGGCCCCCGACGGACTCGATTGCGACGCCGCCTGTGTGGATGGCGTATCACTGATGGGTTCATGATGAGGAGTCGACCGGGATGAGGGTGGCAATGCTTGGGCGGCCGAACTGGAGTGAGTGAGGTGAGTGAACTGGTGGGGGCCGAGTCGACCAACGTTGCCCAGCCCAGCGAGTGCCAGGAAACCTTGCTCAGTCGCGCCTGGCGCCTGGCAGCTGAGGCAGAGGGCAGAGCGCGTGCACCGCTAAACTCATGCACTGTAATAATGCGTGCAGACTGCAGACTGCGGCTTGCCTTACCTTGGCCATGAATCGTCTGGAGCACAAGCTTCAGGCAAACGGTTAACGGCCGTCGTAAGGTCATGTACTGTATGTAGGTTGCCTTTTTTTTTTTTCGATCGCTGACACATGCCAATCGAAAGTATGCTCGTTGGACATATCGTGTCAACATCATACCTAACCACGCCTTTACAACACTCCCCTCACCGCAAGACCATGGACACCCCTAGGATATGACTACAATGCACGACTACTGCAGACTCGGAGGCGAAGAGGATCAGCAGGGGGCTTTTACACACCCTCTCGTCCTCAAATGAGCGGCGCAGCTTGCATCTCGCCTGCACGTCATGTTCGTTAGTCCGCCTCGTCTTGCAGCAAGTGGCAGCCTGGCGGCGACGGTGGATAAGAACTTGCTAGTCCTGCTGCTATACATGTATCCTCGTACCCTACCGTGTCTGCCGTATCTGTTCGTCATCCGCACCCGTACCCGTCTTCACCAACTCCTTGGCCGTCGAAAGCCGAGACGGGCAGCGCCGGTGAACCATTGACGTGATGCTATTGGCGAAGCAGTCTGATGACTGATGGTGAGGATGGTGATGGCACCGAGAAAGCATGGAAGACGACTGCCGCACGCCGAGTCTTGTCTTGACGAACTTGAACTTACACCCTTCAAACCAGTCGCCGCTAGAAGCCTTGTCCCACTGGCTCGGGAGGCACTCGTGTTCCTTGTCTGGTTGTTGTGTTTGCATCTCATGATCAATCAATACGCGCCACCACCACCGTCGCTGCGTACCAAGTTTCCCCTGCTCTCGCTTCGGCCTTAGCCTCCTCTGTGTGCATGTGGGTTGTTGGTGGCATCTCATGTGCGAGGCGCAGGCAAAGCCAGCAATCAATCGCATTTGCGGCTGTGCTGATGTCGCGACGCTTGCGATAATGACTGTAGTCCACGGAAACCCAATTAGCGTGAAACTCAGCAACACAACGGAACGATCCAACCCACACGCCATCATCAATTCATCGTCACCATTATTAGTAGTGCGAAGAGTACTGTATTAGTTCCCCGTCACTCCGTGTATTGGCCCTCCGCGTAGACCGAGCCGGCACGCTCCAGCCTTCTCGGCGCAGCACGCACACACAAGGCTGAGTCCTAAGAGTTATACCAAGCCTCCTCCTAGAGTCATACTACTTCCCAATGCACATGCAACGCATGGTCCTCCTCCTCGTGCGAACCTAGCCAGAACCCTACCGACACCGCGCGCAGAGAAACTCTGTTTCGGAGTCATCTGGCAGCAGTAGCCACGCACGGCATGTGGGTTGGTTGGCACATCACCACACCTCACCTCACCCTCATCCTACCTACATGTAGACACCGGCCGAAACCCTCTTTTTTTATTCTCCTAAAGCCACGCCACGCCACGGTTCCCTGTCTTCCCTCAGGCATCCACGAAATGATGATGAGTCAGAGGGTTGGACGCTTGCTACTACAGTACGCCCTTTTCTGCGTCTATCGGAAGAGCCGAAGGCAAGCTGCAGAAAGTTGATGTACACTTTCACCGGTCGCGCTTTTGATGACTGACTGGACTTCGCGATCGAGAGATCATGCGATCCACCATGGGAGAGGGAGCACACACTGCAAAAGGCTGTTGGTTGATGCCTTATCGTGTAGAACTCTATCGCTGTGCCGAGCTCAACTAGGTACGCCCTCACAGAGGTAGCTACATGTATCAGAGTACCAAGTACCATATATACGCGTAGTACCTAATCGGGCTCGCTGATACTGGAGAGGGCAGAAGAACCACACGTGGTCCAAGAAAGAAGCGCTAGTCCTCGCGGCTACAGTACCATTGTCGTTGCTGCCAGTCTAGCCTACGTGTTTCATCACCGAAGTACAAGTGATAAAAAAACCCTGGTGACGAATCGATTTGCCGCCCTTGTTGTTTCTGGTAATTTTGTGCTTACGCCCGAAACAAGTTGTCACTTTCGACGCCGCCAGCCTGCGCGTTTCAAGACTAGGTGTTACACTTGCAGGCCAAATGAATAGAAACCTGGCAGCGAATCGATTCTTTGCCGCCCTTTTTCGCGTCAACGTGTCTAATTACATGTATTCTGGTCGCACTTGGGCCGAAAATAAATACATCCACGTGTGATTTCTAGACATGAAAATCCAACCCTCGCCTCGTCTCGTCCCGGCATAGGAAGACCATCCAAATGCTCGATATCTGCTTGGCAATGTTGGTGAGTTACAAGATGCCGCGCGGCTGGGTTTCATAACATTGATCAAAACGCCAAAAATGTCCTTGATCGTCAGCGATCAGTGCCTTCACCTCGTCGATCCGAAGAGACAGAAGCGAGCTCGTACCATTGGCGCCCAAGATTAAAAAAGTCAAATGTGGACGAGAGAACGGATGAAAAAATCGAATCCACAGAATCATCATATCCCCATCTTCATTACTCCATCATGACTATACAAGAACGAGAAGATCTCCATGCCATGCCATGCCATGCCATCTGATCCCATCTCATTCCATGAATCTCTCCTGAGAGAGAGAAGGAAGAAGAGGCCGTGAAAAGCGTATGTACGAAAAAAAGCAAGCCCACCTCAATCCTTCAACACCTTCACACACACAACCTCACCTCACCTCACCTCATCATCACCGCCTAAACCCACTCTTAATATCCTCCCTCCCAAAATCAATTTCCACATTCTTCTCGCCCTCAGTGTTAGGGTACACGGCAGCCATCAGCCGCTCCGTTCTCTCCAGAGTGCCCTCGTAACACTTCTGCGCCTCGGCGCATACAAAACCGACCAAGTTGCGCGAAACATTCGCGCTCTCGCCCTCGACATCGCCAAAGTGCTTCTCGATTCTCCGCCGCAGAGTGTCGATGCCTTTGCGCACTTCCTTGGCGTTGTAGTTGTCCGCCAGGAAGTGGCGGCAGGTCTTGCGAGAGAAAGTGGTGCGTGACGCGATGGCGGCGGGGTTGCCCGGGTTGGAGGCGAGTTGGGACTCGAGGGTTTCGACGAAGTCCTGGAGGAAATTGTGTTAGTAACGCTGTGGGGGTTTCTGTTCGTTTGCCACATGTATGGACTTACCAAGAGCTTGCCGAGCGGTCTCCGCACCACCCGCCCAACGTAAGCCTCCAAGGCCTCCTGCCTCTCCACCATTGCGCGGCCTCTCCACTCGGAAAGCACGCCCTCGCGTCCGCCGTCGTCGACCTCTTCGATGTAGTGGTTCATGTTCTCGATCAGCAAGACGTTGTAGTTCAACATCTCCTTGTCTTCTGGATCGTCAGCACCGCCTTGACGAGCCGCCGCAGTGTGTGCACCACCTGGAGCACCGGCAGTGGGAGACTCTTTGGCAATGACTTTGAGACTGTCGAACATGCTGCGGTTGATGCGCGAGTAGGCGTCGTCGACCAGTCTCCTGACTTCTGCAACACTCTCGCTCTGACCATCGTAGTCGGCACGCGCGACGGAAGAGAAGACGTTCTCCACAGCTGCGCTGAAGTGTGGGAAGATTCGCATGAAAGCGATGACACCCTTACGCTTGTGAATCTTGACCTTGGTTTCCTCGATCGCGCGGATCTGGTCATCAACGAACTTGGCGAAGAGAGTCTGCAGACGCATGGACAGCTGGTCCAGAAGCTGCAGGAGATATTCTTGTGCAGTATCCGCGAGATAGAACGAGTGCTTGCTAAGCGCGACAAGAACACCCACGCCCTGGATGGGGTCTGAAGACACCGCCCAATCGAGTAGAACCGACGTCTCCTGGGTGAAGAACGAGAAGATCTCGTCCATGACGCCAGTGACCCGTCGGGCCATCTCACGATCGGGGTCCATCGGTTTGGAAGCAAGTAGGTTAGTGCCGCGACGTCTCTCCGGTGGTGTCGATGTGACAACATCCACAAAGTCAAGCGTCTCAAGACTGGTAGCGTGGAAGTAGTCGACAACAAAGTTCTGCTCCTGGCTGATAAGAGGTGCCATTTCATCCATGGCGCCTGCGAATACCTCGCAAGCCATGAGCGAAGAGCCGTGGTTGCGAATCTCACTGGCACTCTTCTTGTCACCTGATGCGTTTCGCAGGGTCTTTGCCAGTGTGTGGGATCGCTTGATTGTCATCTTGCGTGCAGTACTGCCGAGACCGCTGCCACCAGCCTCGGCAGCCTCCTTCTCAATGTGCGTAAAAAGAAGCTCTGATTCTTCCCCTGTCGGCTTGCGTGCCGCACGTTTCCAGCCGGCAATGTTCTCCTTGAAGCTGTCGGCATAGAGGACCCTCGCGCGGGAGTGGTAGACTTCCAATATCGCCTGCCATGCTGGCATGTTCAGTTCCTTGGAGAAGAGAACCAGCGGGCTGTAGATCCAAAGACCTGTCCTTGCGTTGGTGAAAGCATCCTTGTTCAGGCGAGACATGCTGCCATCTCCGATAGGCTTCATGGTCTGTCCCTTCGCGCTGTTGATGGAAGATGTGAAAGCGAAGTCGAGATGCTGCAAGAGACGCTTGCAGAAAGTCTTACTCTCATGCGAGTACATCTCTTTCTTCTCTCGTAGGGCAGCCATACGAGACAACTCGGTCCCGTCATCTCCGAGACGACTCTTAGGACGCGTGGTGGTTGATCGTACGGATGGGTCCATGGTGACCATAGCCTGGTACAATTTGACCAAGCTGTGTTCGACTTCTTCAAGACCGGCTGGATCGGCGATATCGCTGTAGCGCAAAGGCTCCAAAACTGATCGGTTAAGGGAGATTGTCTCGATCAATCCAGTGAGCTCAGTGTGTAAAAGCTGCTGGTTGGCACTCTGTACCTGCAGACCTTGACTCTGCGCCTCGATGTATTGAATATCTTCGTTGAGTGAGCCGAGCTCGACACTGTACAAGGTCAGGAGACCCTCGAGCTCGTCGCACTCGGCAATGGCTTTGTCAAGTAGTGCTTCGACGTGTGTGACCTTGTCTTCTCTAGCGTTGTCGGCTTGCGAAAGCCACGAGCCAGCCTCTACCCGCCCGAGCTGACGTTTTACATCGTTTTCGAAGTCGGCAATTTGCTTGGGTTGACGAGCACCATCGCCCCATCCGAAGTCCAGAAGTAAGTTCTCGAACTCGATGCCCTTACCTTCCAAGATAGACTTGTCGATGCCAAGCTCACCAAGGTACTTTTCCTGCTGTAGACTTCTGCGCTTGATTTTGACTTGTGGGGTGCGGAGCTGCGTCTCTTCGTTTTCTTCAGGCGTTTCTTCAGGTTCGATGACCTCAACAGGCTCTTTGACGTCGGCAGCCTTCACTGGGCCGCCGTCCGCCAATTGTACTCCAACCTCTCCTCTCATCGTTGACGAAGGCATGCGTAAAGGCGATACAGGAGATGTCACTTCAAGCGTCGGGGCGCTAGTTGCCACGGGTTGTGGCTCAGGAGTCACGGCTGGTTCTTCCTTCTGCTGCGCGTGCGGTCTGAACACGCCCGTGATTCCATCTGCTTCGTTGGTGGCGCCAGTCTCCTTCTCCGCCTTTGCTTTCAAGATGCGTTCAGCAGCGCCACCAGGTCGCGGCTTGAATGCACTGGCCGCAAATGCTGCTTTTCTGAATCGGTCCGCTGCTCCGCCAGCAGGAGCACGTTTCTTGACCATCGGCCCAAGACCTGGTCGGAACGCATCGCCTGACTGAGATTCGGCAACAGGTTCTGCTTCTGGTGCTGGCTGGGCCTCAGCCTCTGCCTGCTCCTTCTCAGCAACAGGCGTCACAACAGGGGTGACCTGAGGCGATGGACCTTGTGGAGAGGGAACAAACGCGCCAGGCATGCTGATGTTTGTCTCGGAAGGTTTCTGCACAGCAAGAGGCTTGATCTCTGGTGGTTCTTCGTGAGATGGCGTCGAAACTACTGAATGCTCACGGGAAACACCAATGGCTGATCCTGCGTTCGATGCGGCGGAAGTGCTGCCACCATCCAACTGTCGGCCACTCTGTTTCAATGGCGGAGGTCGGAGATCGGCGCTAACTTCCGAAGCTCTGGAATCGAACTGAGGCCGCTTCCTTGACCGTTCTGGAGTCAGTGGCGACGAAGGTTGCTCTAGTGCGGGCGTTTCGGCTGGTGTAGTCGGTTCTGCACCATAGAAGGAGTTCATCCCACTGATCGTCGCTGCATCGCTGGGATCTACGCCAGCAGATGACACTCCACTCTGTGCAACTTGAGGTTGGCGGCCATCAGGACGAGGGCGCTGAGAGCCGCTCCTGTTCGATTGTGTAGTTTCCAATGGCGGGAGCTGAGAGATGGAAGGTTGTTTGCGATGTGTAGGAGGCTGAACGACTGGCAGCTGTCTGTGTGGTGGCGGCTGTGGCTGTTGCGGCTGTTGAGGCCGCTCTTCTTCTTGTTGCTGTTGTTGTTGTTGCTGCTGCTGCTGCTGTTGCTGCCATCGTTGCCTCGTGCTATTCATAAGAGCAGCGCCCGCAGCGGCACCTGCAGAAGCAACTGGTGGCCCGCCATTCGCCCCAGACGGAGATACCCCTCGGGTTCTCTCTTGTGGCGCGTTGCTAGTAGATCGTTCAAAGCTTTTCTGCCGAGGGGGACTTCGTGACCGTGGTTGCAAAGCACTCGGCGCCGCCTCCCTACTGCTTGACGAGATGGCTGACACTGCGGGGCTTTCAGATCGTAGATTAGCTTGGGAACGCTGCTGACTCGGGCCATTTGGATAGCCCGAAGGTGGTGGTGGCCCTCGACCTGGCCCTGGCCCAGGGGAAGGACCAGAACGCATGCCGGGCCTGCTTGGTTCACGACTTTTCGACCTCATGCGTTCCGAACTCGGTTTCGACCTTGGCACAGGCGATGGATGACCAGGTCGTCCTTGTTGCATTTGCTGAGGTTGTGAAGGTCTAGCTGGAGATTCGGATGGTCTCTGACCAAACTGATTCTGTGATGGTCCCGGTGAGCCTCGCATACGGGCATCTTCCCGACTCTGCGGTCGCTGTCCTTGCGCAAAAGGAGGCTGAGGTGGCGACGGCGCTCCAACATCTCCGCTGGGTAGCCTTGGGCTATGTGAAGATCCGGGTGCCTGGGATGGTGGTGGTCCAGGTGGCACCCCGAGCATCACAGCTTGGTTGTGTTCATCGAAGCCGCGAAGCTCTGGGATCAAGCCCTTGGTGTACTTCCTGTAGATCTTGACCGCACTGGCGATGAAGAAATCCTTCTCCTTACTTGTACCCGCTTGCCAATAGTATGGCTTCGTAATCGTAACAATAAATCCAAGCCCTCCGGCCCACGACCGATATTGCGCCTCACGATCATCCTTCGGCGGCAGAGCACTGTTCGAAAAACTCTCAATCGCGCTCAACTCCTCCAAGTTCCACGTCTTGCCAATGCTGAAACTGCCGTTGTTGTTCTCCCGTGCCTTGTGCATGCGGACTCGTCCAGTACTCCTTACCGCAATTATAATGAGCCGAGGCTTTCTATTCTCGGGCGGACTGTCGGGAGGCGGCGGCGAGGAAGAATGTACGGAGTCTTCTTGGATCCGAATATGCGTGATGTAGCTCTCGCTCAGCTGGCCATTGGCGTCGACCTTGCTGAAACAGGACTCGATGATGCGCCGCTTCTCGTCCTCGAAGCGTTCAGCGCGCGATGCAGCACCAGACGACGGCGGACGCTGCTGCGCCTGTGGTGTACCCAGACGAGACTGTGGGTTCATGGCGCTATTGGAGCTGGACATGTGTAGGGTCGGGTTGGAGCCATTGCTCGGGTTGCGGTGGTAGCCGTTTGGTGGAGGAGGGCGCGACATGATACAAGAAGGGAAGGCGCGGGTGATGCAGACGCGGTGGTGGACGAGATCATGCGACGTTCGCTCTAACGTGTGGTATGTCGAGTTGGTTTATATGTCGGCCTGGAAGTCGGCCAGTGTATGTGATGCGCGTAATGGACGAGAGATGCTTCAGGGTCGTGGTGCTCGTGGTCGAGTAGGCGGTACGTTCCACTGCTCCATTCAAGCCAGCGCCAGTCTGGTCTTGTTCGCGCAAAAGCAGCGCGATAGGTATTCAACACGTGTGGTTGGTGAGGTATGGTATAGCACCGACAGGCAGGCAGCTCCAACCACGCGAGGCCGGGGCGTTACGTTGATCGTATGGAGTCTTCCGTCTCCCGTTCCTAAGAGGCGTTCCGCCTGAGCCAGCCAGGTGCCGCGGGGACAACCTTGTCGACCTTCACATTTCTTCACATTCCTACAATATTATCCATGCATCAGACTCTCTACTCCGTTCTCTAGTAGTCATTTCGTGGCGAATCGAGATGCTCGTAAAACCAATCACGTCACAGGAGGCAGGATGAACTCACGAGAAGACCTAGTTTGGACTCATACTGGACTAACTTGCTACTACACAACACCTAGTACCTCGCCGACCGCATACTCTTGGTCGTGAGTATGCCAGCGTTTCAACCCGAGATCCTCTCCTCACTCATTTTGGCCTTTTCCACCTGCTCAGCAATATCTCCCTTGCTCAGGCCTCTCGCTGCAACACGCTCAGCAGCCATCTGCGGCGTCATGCGGATACGAGCATTTCCGCCGAGTCCTCCCATCTCGACAGGTAAGAAAATCAGGTCGATATCTTCGAGGCTGAGATTAGAGGTTTCAGGATAGAAGAAATAGATGGCCGGGATGAAGAGCGCTAGCAGCACCATGAAGATCAAGTACGTGCGCCAGCCAATGCGACTGATCAATACAGGGCTGCGTGATGGTATGTTAGTTGCCATGCTGGTGGTCAAACAACGATTCAACACTCACCTGATCATCACGATGAAGAAGTTCCAAAGCCAATGAGCCGACACTGAGATAGCAGTGCCGCGAGTACGTGCCTCAAGTGGTAGAATTTCCGGTCCATAAACTGTGAAAGACGTCAGTATGCTTCTCGGAACTCTACATCGGAACTCCAAGCTCACCCCAGGGAACAACGTTGATCGTTCCTCCAAAGATCAACATGTACAGGAAGAAGAAGGCCACTGCTGCAGATGCGGGTGCCTTCTCACCGGTGCTGAGCAGAGCTGCCAAGAACATCATGCACAGCGAAAGACCGGCACAACCCCAGATCATGGTCCATCGGCGACCGATTCGATCAAGAGCGAGCGCGGGAAGAAGGTTACCGATTGGGAACATCCTGTGGATGGTCAGTAAGCTTTGGATTGGCGGGAGCATCGAAAAGTTCTCATGTACTCACAGCTGAATGAATCCAGCGATCAACAATGTAGTGCTACGAGGCAACTCAACAAATTGACTCAAAGCCGATGGAAGGTAGTAGACGACTAAAAAAAAACTCGTTAGCGAAAGCCACTTCAAGATCAGAATGTCGATGAATCCTCGCCAACCTACCAAGATTGATGCCAGAGAGCTGGTTCATGAACAGGCCAAACCACGCCAGGCCAACGCGTCTTCTCGTCTGCAGAACGTCCGTTTTGAAGACAGATGTCCACTTTTGTGCACCCTCGTTCTGCTCAAGTGCAAGAACTTGACGGATCGACTCCATTTCGGAGACCACATACGGATCATCCGGCGGAAGATCGTTGATGGCGCAGATGACTTCGAGTGCTTCGTCCATGCGACCGCGTTTGGCCAGCCATCGCGGAGACTCCGGCAGGCCCCAGACGATGAAGACCACAGTGATGGCGAAAATGAGCTGAATTGCGATTGGTGTGCGCCACGAAGCTGGACCTTCCAGGAACGAGAAGCCGAAATCGATCCAGTAGGCCTGTGAATATTGTCAGCAGGTTTGACACTGAGTTACGAGATCTTGGACAAAGGCTTACAATGACAATACCGATACCGATGAACAGAATCTCCCAAGACACCAGACGCCCACGCCATTCACGCTTTGAAAGCTCACTTTGATACATAGGTACCGTCGACGAGTCAATACCGGTACCCAGTCCCGTGATGATCCTGCCAACGATGAGGTGTGCAAGATTGTGAGCCGACGTTTGCAATGAGGCGCCGACGATGATGAGACCCATTGCCAGCCAGATCATGTATCGGCGCCCAAGCATATCTCCAACCGCAAAACTGATCAGACATCCGAAAAGGGCGCCCAGGCAGTAGCTGGCGACAGTGATGCCGGTGATGACATCGTCGGGGTCGCCGAACTGTTCGCGGAAGGAAGGGTTTTCTAGAAGTCCCGACAAGACACCTTGATCGTAACTGTTGAAGCCGCGTTAGAAGTGATCTGGCAAAGGCATAGGCTGGAAGTGGCCTCGGGAAGACTCACCCAAAGAACAAGAATGCCGACAAACAGGCAGCGTATACCGCCCAGCGCAAAGGCGCTCCTCGACCGTAGCAAGACCTCATATTGTTCTCTTCAAGACAGCGATGAGAGATTGGAAACTCAGTGTCGAGCGTGTCAAGGAAGCAATTGTCAAAGGGCGACAAGGTCGAGTAATTAATGGGTCTCTGGCTCGGCCATCCTCCATCTCCAAGAACTGCCAATCCCTGCGATTGCGTCGTCTCGCATTTCCAGATCTGCAATGCCGGGTGGCTTACAAGCGGCGAACATGCACGCGGTAGCACGTGAGAGGAGGTGAACTTTATTCCCGGAACGCAGCTTTGCTTGTCTTACTTCCTGGGCACGGATAAGTCGCGTTTGTTGACTCTTGGTGGTAAACGCAGACTTGACCGACAACTCATTGGACCAGATCAGCTATCGATCAGATCTAATTCTGCTACTTCTCTTACACTTTGGATCGAAGCCAGACTCCGACAAGGCCACTTGAGCCGCGTACCGCAAGAAAAATGTTCCATGTCAAGATATCGAAAGACGGTATAGAAAACTGACTCGCATCCTAACTGTGGGTCTTAGACTTTAAGACAAACGAGGGGAAATGGGGGAAGTGCGGAGAGAAACATGGGGGAATCGTCCATTTCCTTCGCACTCTTGTTCTTCCGAGGTGCATGGCTTGACCGTGTTAAGACCGGAAGCCCAGAAGAAGGAATCCACACAAGTTTTGCCGAGTGCTTGGCTTGTGAAAGGCGCTTATAAGTTCCAGCCACCGTGTCGTGGCACGTTGTGCTTGACTTGGGAAGCGTGAGGTGACGCAGCCCTTGAGAAAAGAGACGGTAGGGATAAGGATTGTGCCGATGTACTGCTTTACAGAGCGGTAGAATAGGCTCTGGCGATGGAGGCCAGGGTGTCAGGTCTTGCCTCATGGGATCATCGTCGTGATGATCGACTCCACGTGTTTTATTGCTTTGAGTACCGACGTCTGACACACGTGGTGTGGCATCCTTGGCTAAAGTATACAATTGTGAGCAGCGTAAAAGGATTGATGTCAATTTGCTCATGGTCGCCAAATATCTTCTTTGCCTCTAGGGTCGGACAGATATATCAACAGTGAAAATTCCACAGGCTGCGAAAGGAAACACGCCATGTCACTCAATTGCCCTGCATGCGATCATGGGCCTCGAATTGAAGGCTCCTGAGCTCCACAGAGTTGATGTCTCGATCGTTCCCTACAAGCACTGCGAGTAATAGTCGTTCGTCTTCTTACAGGTAGACCCACTGACACAGCAAGTCGCTCCCGAGAATCCAATGCCCTAAAACATGGTCAGCTTATGTACTCAGCTGCTGAAATTGATAACACTTAAATACTTACACCACACTGGCCCCACTTGGCGGCACAGTTTCCGGTCGGAGCTGGGCTTGAGCTGGTCCTTGTGCTGGTAGCGGAAGTGGCGCGGGTGGTAGTCGTCGGCGCAGTCGTGGCCCTGCTCGTAGTGGTCGACGTTCTAGCCGTCGTAGTGGTCGGGCTTGGGCCCGAAACAGCAAAGGCAGACTGCAAGATGGGCATATAGGCGTTGTATGCCACTCCGTCGGTCGGCTCAAGACCATACATGTAGTCACCCCACCAAGGTCCTGCGGCCCACCAAAGAGCACCTTGCCAAACATCTGGGTGATGACCATATCAGTACCGCTTCAAAACCGGCCTACATTTGGGAATCCTTACCGGAGTTATCGTTCATGTACTTCAGCATGTCCGTGATCGCAGCTTGACACTGGGCGTTAACGCCGCCGGCAAACTCGCCAATAAGACCGATCTTCTTGTTGTCACGAAGCCACTTGGTAGCCGCGACAAGACGCTCGGAACCAACGGTGGCGGAAACACAGAGCGGAGAGGTGCCAGAGCCATCGGTGTCGAGGTACCTGAGAGTTGTCAGCACTCATCCTGCAGTGTGGGTGTATTGGGTGCATTACTGGTGCATCTGGTAAACAAGTTTGTTCTCAGGGTCGGTGAGAGACCCCATCAAGTCACTATGGAGATGGTCAGCTTCAAACATCTCGTCGGTTTATGTAGCCCTCCAAGGTGACTCACGCGTTGGTCTTGCCGTCAGTTCCCTTGGATGTGGTCCAAGTCCAGGCACCGGTCCAGGCTAGGAAGCATCAGCTTGAATAATTGACGCCATTGCACGATAATTTGAGCAGCGAGAAACTCAATGGTCTAGGGATCAGGATTGCAAGTTACTCACCATTGCCTTCTACATTGATGACCTGTTTCGCGCCGGCAGCTCGGATTCCATTGATGGCCGCCTGGTTCAGATCGACAACGAGTTGTGTGGACATTGTGTTGTACTCATTGTTGGTGTCCCAGATCACCTTGCTGTTGTCCTTGTACTGTGAAGCCACGGTCTGCCACCATTTCTGGAAGCCACTCGTGTCTGTGATGATCTCCTTGTAGTATCGTCCGTAGTTGTGGGGCTGGATCATCGCATAGGCTCCTTTGCTCGTAACGTAGTTGACCTGCTCGGTGAGATTGCGCAAGTATCCAGGGTCTGGAGTGCCTGTCAACTTGTCGGGGATCAGGCGTTCCATGTAGAAGTTGATCCGGAAAGTGTTGAAACCTCTCGCGATGAATGTGTCATATGTAGACAGGGTCGGCCAGATGAACTCAGTGCCGTAGCGTCCAGGGAAAATGCCGTCACCAAACTCGGGGCCGCTCTCGTTCACACCAACCCATTGCATCTTGCCGGCGCGTTTGGCGAGTTTGCTTGGAGCTGCAAACACGAAGCCCAGCGCACTCGCCGCGGCGATGAGTGAGAGAAGTTGCATGACGTGCGTGCTAGTTTTGGAGACGTGAAGGGAAGGTCGTGTGAGGATGGTGAAAGTTCTGTTCTTAGACCAAAGAAAGGGAATGATATAAGAGGATTGTAGGACATAGTATACATACACTTACTTGATCATGTTCTCAGAGGTCCATCTGCCTGGCCGTCAAGTCCGTTGTACTTTTGGACGTGCTCCGAAAGTCAAGAAGCAAGATTGAGGTTGCGGCTTGACGTCCCGTGTTCAGAGGCTCAACTGGTATCTCTTACACCAAGAATTTGTGACACTGAATTGCTGCACGAGTAGGGTCTGTGGACCGTACTAGATTGCATTGGATCTTTCAGCGCGGAGGTCCATGGTCCGTCGGGTCGAGTGGCGCATACGCTGCGAAATGGTCGAGTAGGGTTCGTGTGACCCCGTGATATTGTATCCGCCAACGAGCTAGACCAGGGTAGACTGGCATCTAATGCGCTTGTTCCGTAGATATACTGTCGATTGAGCGGCGAACCAGGGTGGTCAGTGGCACAGCTCACGACCGGCTGTGTATCAGAAGCAGTCAAGAGTGTATGAATACTGTCGGCGCGTGTACCATCAGCTATCGACATGTTCAATCGGTTGTCTACCTGTGAGAGATGATGTTTAGGAGGAAAAGGGATGAAGTCCTCCCGGATGAAAACGGATGAATTGTTGCACAAGCGAGGCTGATGTCAAGGAAGTGGGGCGTCGACTTGTCCATTTGCCACGTCGAGCTCTCACTTTCTGCATTTTACAACCACCAAATAACTAAATTTCGAAATTGATCATTACAAATTAGCGAGCTCGGTTCTTTACTTGTCTGCGTTAAGATGGCGCTTTCCTCACGCCTAGCCATCATCTCTGGCGGCATCGGTGCGTGATCAGCTCTAGTGAAAAGTGACAAGTCCTTGTCATGTGTTGTTTCTTACCAGTATATCGCTCTTATAGGTGGCATCGGCTCTTGTGTTGGAACGCTTTTGCGATCCCAAGGTGCCAAAGTTGCTCTTCTGTATGCGCCATTCGAGGCCGACAAAGTTGAATCCATTCTTGATGGCGTTTACGGAACGATGAGCAGAGGCGAAGAAGACAGCGTCAAAGCATATTCATGCGATGTGACCGACCCAGCATCTGTGGCGGAAGCATTCGAAGCCATTACTCAAGACCGAGCAGCATTCCCATCGATGCTCATCAACGCCGCCGGGTACGTTGCATTGAGTCCATTCGAAAAGACATCTCCACAGGACAGCTTGAAGCACTACATGGTGAACCTCTACGGACCAACCCTCACAAGTCAGGCATTCGCACGAGCATTCTTTGCCGCGAAACATGTGCACAAGAGTGGCAACGCTACAGTCCAATCCCCACCCGGCCGCATCGTTAATGTTGCCAGCCAAGCCGGTCACATCGCACTCGATCAACATGCAGCCTATTGTGCAAGCAAGGCTGGGCTCCTCGGCTTGACGCGCAGCATGGCCCTTGAGTGGGGACCGAAAGGAATTACCTCCAACAGCGTCAGCCCGGGGCCTGTCTGGACGGCGTTGGGTAGAAAGGCTTGGGCCGATGCAAAAGTCAGAGAGGAGTGAGTTACCCAAGATCGATGGTCTTGTTCGAAGTGATTTGTTGATCCATGTGCATAGGTATCAAAAGAAAATACCCACCGGTACATTTGCGGAGCCTGAGGAGGTTGCCCATGCCGTGAGTATGCTTGTACAGGATCTGTCTTGCAACATCAACGGTGCGGACATCAAGATTGATGGTGGCTTCACTGTGCAATGAGTTGCGGTCGTGTCTCGTGGACGTCATTCTCATTGTCGTGAGGTAGTCACATCATATACACGTATGCAGGCCTAACCGCACTCGACCTCTCCCTTCACTCTTCGTCGGGCACAGCAACGCCAGAGATATCTCGGCATATCTTCATCAACTCTTCCTGTTTATCGACATTGTTCGCACCAGGGTGTGATGGCTCCTCGCCTCTTGTTGTGAAAAACGCCCCCGACTTCAGTTTCGGGGCAAATCCCTCGCCCTCACACCACTCAGCCAATACCTCCGAGCAGGGTTCCGTCGTTCCAGGCGCCGAACGTCCTCCCATTTTGGTAGAGATCCAACCGGGATGCATACTGACGCTTTGAATGTCGAGACGTCTGGCAAAAGCTTTGGCGAGCATTGTATCGTGCAGCTTGCTACTGCCGTAAGATGTCGAGGTTGTGCAGCCCTTGAGCGAAGCGTCGCCACCGAAATGACTGTCGGAACTCATGAAGAGGATCCTCGATTTGGGCTTGTCCATGAGACATGTCAAGATGTAAGGTGCGAGAGTGTTGACGGCGAATACAGCAGAAACCCCGTCGGGCGTCATCTCTTTCGAACTTGTCGCGCCGTAGCCAATGCCTGCATTCTGAATGACGGCGTCGAACGTGCCCGTCTTGTTCGCCTCTTCGGCGAGCTTTTTGGTCTCACTGATGGAAGACAGATCCCCGACGAGGACTCCTTCGGCCTCGGGGACTGCCTTGCTGGCTTGCTCGGCTCTTTGGGCATTCCGAGCGTGAAGAGTGACTTTATGACCTCTTTCGCAGAGGGCTTTGGCGGCTGCAAGACCGATGCCATCGCTAGATCCAGTAATGAAAACACGGACCATCCTGATTGTGTTGTATTTCGTCGAAGTAGTTGTGAGAGGGTAGGAGAACTTCAGCGTGCCGGATCACCACAATACTAAGGATCGATAAGTTAACAACAATTGCACATGGCGGGTTATCGCGATGACGGTGGCGACCCACTGTATGCGGAGAAAACACCGGTGCGAGCCTTCTGGGGTAGATCGCGTCGCAATGTGTGGATTGCTGCTGCTGCCTTTTTATGGTGAAAACCTGAAGAGACTACACTTGACCGATGAATTTTGCCTTTGCTGATTCAAAGTTGTTCAGAAGCGTTGTTGCCTTCCGAGAGACATTCCAGCCTGACCTCAGATGCAAGTGAACGGAACGCAAAGCGGTGACGTGTGCCAAGTGATGGTGTCTTTCGATCTGGTGGCAGGCTCTGGGGCTTCAAGATGTCCACCATCCATCAACATCCTCACATACATACTGTACATGTACGTGCACAGATCTTCATGACTAGAAGATCGAGCATGAGCCAGGTCGTACAAGCACGTTTTCATACTCTCGAATGATACTGGGTCCACTACATGCATAGGAAAGTCCTCAGCGAAACGCTGCAAGATCCTTGATGGTGTCCAAGCCGCAACATACAACTCATTCCTCCATCCTTGAACAATCGCGTTTCTAACATTTCCAGACTGCGAAGTGCCTCGCCTTAGCGAGAGCCGATTCATCTGAATAGGGACAAACTCACTGCAAGCTATAATCGGATGTACACAGCCACAGCCGGGGTACACGCGAGTTATTACACGACAGCAGGGCCTATGCCAGTGGCGACTTCTCTGTGATATGAAACTTCGCTGTGCCGCTGCGTGTATGCCTGGGTTTGTTGAATGAGGCATCTCGCCGGTACTAGCATATCTGTACTACGCCAAAGATGCTGACACTACTGCTTGATCGAGTGAGATGCCAAAAGTCTTTCTTGTTGGTATCCCGCTAGCATAGGAATAATTCCGACATACGATAGTCGCTGATACCACAGTGACTGTGTCAAGATATCAGCATAAACTCGGGCAGGATCATCTGAATCCGCATGTCAGCCACTGTTTGAAGAGTGCGGAATAACCTATAGTCGTCACAAGCCTTGAGAGCCTTTCTCGGCGTAATTCTCAAGAAGCTCTAGACACTTGGTAGGAATTCCTAGTGTGAGCCCTACAACATACAAGTCTCTCGGTATCACACCATGGTACTAAGACACAACATTGCTGCAGTCACGTCTTGTGTGGGTTGGGAGCTGACGACCTGTCATCACACTCGGCCGGTCCTACAGGCTCTTCGTTCAGGACGACTCGGACCGGAATCTGTTGTCAACACATTGCCAATCAATACTGGAAAGGAGTCGTACGGCTTTGTGAACCGAAGAACTGCACGGAGAAATTAATTAAATTAATGCAGGGCAAGCTACGCGGAGACCTTGGCAGCGCCTTACCATTCCTGCCCGGACACTTCATCAACCACAAGCTTGCTGCTCCGGGCTACATTCTGCTATATTGCGCATCTGATCTGGAGGCTTAACATGTCCCCGCTAATTACTTGATGCATTCACCCGCAAATTGTCCCATGGGGATCAGCTCGTCAGCTGGACGTACTAGCATCCAGACCGGGCGTGTGGTTCGATGCTAGTAAACATCTTGTGCGTTGCTGCAAGTTCTGACTGGCCGCTATACGCGAACGGGCTGGGCTCTCCGTTGCATATGGTTGTTGTCTACACGAACGTTGCGCAAGGCGCGACTTTTTGTGGACGTCGCTCCGTTGGCCTTCTCTCCGACGGACCGCACAACGAGGGCAACGAGTGGATCCATTCCATAAACCATCGATCATGGGAGAACGCTGGTATCTGTCGACTGTATAAGTAATACTCTCCTCGACTCCCTAGATACTTTGACACCACAACCAACCAAGCCAGCAGTCGAACAGCCCCGTTCAAATCTGCCAGCATGTCTACCTTCACCCTCGCCCTCGCCGCCCTCACCCTGGGCTCTGTCGTCAAGGCTCAGCAGGCCGGCACACTCACTGCTGAGAAGCACCCTCCTCTCTCTGTCTCTCAGTGCACTGCCAGCGGATGTACATCCAAGACTCAGAGCGTCGTCCTTGACGGCAACTGGCGCTGGCTCCATTCCACCTCCGGATCGACCAACTGCTACACCGGCAACACCTGGGACAAGACCCTTTGCCCCGATGGAGTCACTTGCGCGGCAAACTGCGCTCTCGATGGCGCCGACTACTCTGGTACTTACGGCATCAAAGCATCGGGCAACGCCTTGAGCTTGCAATTCAAGACGGGCAGCAATGTTGGCTCCCGAGTCTACCTCATGGACGAGCAGGACAAGAACTACCAGCTCTTCAACTTGAAGAACAAGGAGTTCACTTTCGACGTCGACGTCAGCCAACTCGGATGTAAGTGCCCAAGATCGAAAGAATCGAAAATCGAAAAAGATCGAACAGATCGTTCTTGCTTCCTGCCTCTAGCTCCGTCCGGACATCTATACAAAGACGTTCACGAGAAACACAAGACGTGCAACGGCTGACTCATAAAACTAGGCGGTCTTAACGGTGCCCTCTACTTCGTGTCGATGCCCGCCGATGGTGGTGTTTCTGCGACCAACAAGGCCGGTACCAAGTACGGTACAGGTTATTGTGATGCTCAATGTCCCAAGGACATCAAGGTTCGTCTCCCCTTGTGTTTGAGAGCATATCGTTGAGCTTAAAATAACAAAAATCAGTTCATTGAAGGGAAAGCCAACTCCGAGGGCTGGGGCGGATCCGCAAACAACGGCAACACTGGAACTGGCAAGACTGGATCTTGCTGTAACGAAATGGACATCTGGGAGGCCGTGAGTATCCCCGTTGATCTGTGAACACATGGATAATGCTGACAATCGAACAGAACAGCATCTCCAACGCGCTCACTCCTCACTCTTGCAACCCCGGCAACAGCCCCTGCACCACCGACGCTACGTGCGGCTCCGGTGACAGCCGATACACTGGCTACTGTGACAGAGACGGTTGCGACTTCAACCCCTTCCGCATGGGCAACCAATCTTTCTATGGCCCGGGCAAGACGATCGACACCAAGAAGCCTGTTACCGTTGTGACTCAGTTCGTCACCTCCGACAACACTGAGAATGGCGACCTCGTCGAGATCCGCCGTCTGTACGTCCAGGGTGGCAAGGTCTTCCAGCAGCCCACGTCCAACGTCGCTGGTGTCAGCGGCAACTCGATCACCGACACCTTCTGCAAGAACCAGAAGAGCGTCTTCGGCGACAACGACCACTTCGCTCGCACTGGCGGCTTGAAGGCTATGGGTGACGCTTTCCAAGACGGCATGGTCCTTGTCATGTCTCTCTGGGACGACTACGAAGTGAACATGGTAAATCCTCAACACAATCCCATGACGACGACGAAGACTTTACTGACCTCTTGATTCCAGCACTGGTTGAACTCCCCGTACCCCACCGACGCCGACCCAAGCAAGCCCGGTGTTGCTCGCGGCACTTGCTCTATCACTTCCGGAAAACCCGCAGATGTTGAGTCTCAGACCCCCGGTGCGACTGTCACCTACTCCAACATCAAGACTGGTCCCTTCGGCTCGACCTACTCTGGTGCTCTCCAGCCCGGTGGCAGCAGCCCTGGCGGCGGCTCTTCTTCCTCTTCCTCCAGGTCGTCTAGCTCGTCTACCAGAGTCTCGTCTTCCAGCAGCTCCACCAGGGCCACTACCACCACTGTCAGGACTACCACCACCACTACCAGCTCGAGGGCCACCACCACCACCGCGGGCGGCAGCGGTGGTCTTGCCCAGAAGTACGCTCAGTGCGGTGTAAGTCTTCAATCCATCGATTCCAGTCGTTTCTCCGATCTCACATACTGACTGACATCGCAGGGAATCGGCTACACTGGACCGACCGTTTGCGTCAGCGGCTCCACCTGCAAGAAGACCAACGATTACTACTCGCAGTGCTTGTAGACGATCGATCATGACGAAAGAGACAATGCGTGCCTGTAGCCAGCCGTCAGGATGGCTTGCACTAACAATCGCAGCTGTCACCAGCTATATGAGAGCAAGTTTGGGATACTATGCATATGACGGAATATCAGGCCTATCGTTCAATTAGTCGTTACCTACTCCTCAATTCAACAAAAGGTTATTCCCTCACGTGTTTCCATCCGGCCGAGCAGTGCGCCTCCGACCTCACCCATCGTAGGATGATGAAGCAGCCATCAGAACTCTGAGTTGGACATCACCCTTCGGTGGCACTGACATGTCAGTGGTTTAACAAAACTGCTGGTGCTATTACTTTGAGGTGTCTTGATCCAGTGAGATATCGTCATTCAGATACTGCTTTCTCACCGGCATAGAACTTCGCTCGATGTATCAAGGCCACTGAGGCCACCGTAAGCATAGCGGACTTTAGCATGAATGAAAGCTCGATTGTAAACACGAAAGCCTGCAGCAATCAGAATGGATCCAACGGATCCGCCAGAGCGCTGATCGCCGCATCTAGGGTTGTAAACCGAATCCAGTCGCTGGCGACGAAGTCAGGAGGCTACTTGTCTGGTCTTATTGGGGAGCTTCTAATATCAAGAAGATAGTAGTAGTGACTCGCCTACTCCTCAATCTGAACAAAAGGTCTTCCCTCCAGCCGCCGCGGAGTATGCCTCCGAATTCACCCATCCCATCTCCGCAAAAGCAAGACCCGGACTAAGCAACGCTCCCACGCCCACGCCACGCTCAACAGAAAGAAAGCGTAGCCGGTGGTGGTGGCGGCGGTGGGCCGCAAAGGAGGAATTTCCCTACCACGTTGTCACGTTGCCGCGTTGTCAATCGTGGAAACCTTCTCAAGTCACGACACCGACTATCATTACCACACGTGAGCATTGCATCAATCCCCCTTCGACACTAGCCACTTGTGGGCACGACGCGGACATCTGTCGCGCGAGGGAAGCGCTTGGAAAACTCTAGAGCTGCGTAGCGGAGGTAGCGAGGTGTAATTGTAGGATGAGTTCCCACCTGAAACGTGGCCGCATCTACCCGTTTGGGCAAGGAAGTCGGCTTTGTGAGGCTTTTTGGCGGACGATAGACCAAGGCGTTGTCGGTGGTGGTGTGGCGTCGGGTTTGGCGAGAAGTCTCGTACTCTACTCGTATGTCGATCGCCTCGATATAGACGTGTTGATTCTGTTTCTAGCTTACCAGTCACGTTTTTGCCTATATGATGCCCTTCCTATTGCCGTAGCGAGTCCGTAAGGGCTCTGATGCTATAGAAGCGGTCGAAGAGTGCTAATATATCATCATGCAAGGGACAAGGGTGTTGTTATAGATACTCTGCCGTGTTGGCAGGAACTACTTTCCATCGGCGGGACGGACGGCGGAGTGACACTTAGGGCTGGACCGTGTCTTCGACCGAATGACCGCCGGAGTTTTCTGGATTACTTACTCGTTCTCTGCCTTGCCCTCCACCCACGAGTCACGCCGTTGTTTAGGTGACATTCCAGGCGTCCGAAGACCGTCAAGGTTTTTCATTTGCTCATCGTTGCGAGTGCCACCTTGACAAGGAAACCTCTGCAGTCCAGATGACCAGATTGAAGGCGAGTATATTGACACAATCAACACGACACAGTTGGAACAGTGACTCGCCCTGATGGGTGTCCCTCGCCGCGGAACCGCGAGCCATCGCGCAGCTGCAAGGATATATCACCAAGGATTAATTGTCTTGGAGGGTTTGCAGATTACGGTTTGGTTCCTGAAGTCTACACGAGGCAGACCCTGTCGTGCCTGGAGAGAAGCAAAACCATGACAGCAACCTGCGGACTCTTCTTGGGTATAATTCGACCTGGTGGGCCAATGGGCCTCCTGAAATGTCGAGGCTCCACCTTCGTGAGCTTCCCCGTGGACGGCCCAGGCCTTCTTCTTTTCATACTTTGAGCTTCTTGACTTAGTCGGGACGCCGTCCTGGATCGAATGCTGACGGGCTTTCCTCCATGCTGTCTGTTCCCGGCGCTCGGTACCGATACTATGCAGGACCAGTATGATATCGAACCGATAACAGACTTATGGCCGCTGCAATATACATCCCGGTCGATGTTGAGCCGCGCGAGACGTGCCTGGTGGTAAGCGTCATGGCTCGGCGGTCTTGAGTCTTGACACAGCCGGTTGCATGATGAACGCCTTGCTTTCGGCCACATGGGCGACATGCGCAGACGAATGGCGCCACCGTCCTGGGAGGCCTTGCGAAGTCTTCACGCAGATCTATCTGTGCATCCAAACCGCCACACCCTTCAAACATGCTGAATCATGAGCAAACAGCGGAGGAAACGTCCAGACTGGCGCTACCGTGTCAGATCCCTGTATACATCAATCTGGTGGGGCTCAAAACTGCCGATATGCAGCTGCTGGTTGGCCGACCCGTTCGTGCTAGTGGGGAGCGCATGGCAATCAGGTAGATCATCTGCGGTGGTGATTCCCGAACCACGAAGTATCTTTAGTAGTGTGTTACAGCGGATATAGCGGTGCGCTATGCACTAACACACGTTTTCCCAGGCTCTCCTTACAGGCTGCATGAACTCGAGCCGGGCGAGTACTACTACTACAAGTGCCCGTAGTCATGCACGTCTTTTGAGGCCCACGTTGTCGCGTGGCTCTTGCGTGTCCTTCTTACATGCTGTCGCTCCTGGAGAACGACGACAACGACTCTACAACAATACAGCAATAATACGACCAAGATGGCGACAATCGCTGATCTTGCAGAAGCTTATGGCATCCCTTACCTACCCGCCTCTGGAGTCATGCCTAAAGACACCAATCGAGGCGATGGACTCTGTATCATGACATGGGCGATGCTTGGAGTCGCCACCGTGTTGGTCGCTGGACGTGTTATGTCGAAAATCCTGGTCTTGAACAAGTTCCGACTGGACGACATTTTCCTACTATTGACATGGGTACGACTGCCCTGTTTTGTCCGCCAGCTTGAAGGACTTCAGTGAGCTAACTGCATCTCCAGGCTTGTTCTATTGCATATGCTGCAGGCTTACAACTTGCGTATCATCATGGCTTTGGCCGGCACTCAGTCTACTTGACGATACCCGAAGCTCTCAGCATTCTTAAGTGGGCATACGTTTGTCAGATGTTCTGCGTTCTTACGCCACTCTTTGGACGTATCTCTGTCGCCCTCTACACCATCAACTTATTCGGAAAGGCCAAGCGTGTCCTCAAGCCATGGCTCTGGACTCTGATCTTCATTCAGACCGTCACAAACCTGGGCATTGTCATTACACTGCTTTCCGTCTGTGGATTTGACATGATGGAGGTTGCAAAGTATGCCTTTACCCCTGTCCCTAACCTCGTAGTTGTACAAACTCTAACATCTCTCGCCTAGCCCCCAAACCACATGCTACAGGCAATCACCCTGGTCACGATTCGCAAAGTTCGTTGGTGGTATGTCAATCCGGTACACACTCCCACATTATCCGACAATCGCTCACACCTCATAGCATTCAACGCATTCACAGACGGCGCCCTCGTCCTCACGCCAGTCTTCATGATCATGGGCCTCCACACCACTAGACGCGCAAAGTGGTTTGCCTCTGCCCTCCTTGGGTTCAGCAGCATCGCTTGCGGTGCTGCCGTTTGGCGCACCATCGAGCTCGACGAGATCTTCGCAGCAGACTGGGACTTTACCCGTAAGCACAAACTACGGCATTGCGTTTCCAAGTCCAAAACTGACATCGCATGTCCCTTACAGACAGCGCCATCACCTACTTCTACGCATCATCCTTCGAGCAAAGCACGATCCTCATCTCCGCCGCCATCCCAACCCTCAGCCCCGCGATCAAGTACATCCGCTCCAAATCCAGCTCGACCTTCGCCTCGGCCAACGGCAACGGTACCAACCTCAGCCGCAACGGCGGCGAGATCACCTCCTCGCGCCACTCGTCTTCCGGTAGTGTGGAGCTGCAAAAAGATCTCCAGAAGATGCTCGGTGTCAGCATGCCCGGCCTCGGAAACACAGTCACTATCAGCGCTGGCAAAGACAAGCAACGCTTGTTCAGCAAGAGCAGTCGGGAAAGCATGCCGATGCCTATGACGAACATCAAGACCGTGCGCAGCACCGACATCAAAGTGGAAGCGGTCCCGGCGTATTCAATCAAAGAAGGAGAGGAAGACGTTGAGAAGCTGTTCAGCATGCCCAAAGTGCAGTCGCGGGACGGGAAGTGAAAGGGCAGGAAGGCTGCTACAACAGTGGGCTGGATCCCCACGATCGGTTATCATTATACCCCTTCCGCTTTTGCTTCTCTTGTTTCGCGAACGCTTTTCTCGACAAAAGCTTTAATCTTCTAGACACGAGTCCCACGAGTCTCTTCTCTCTCTCACTTCTTCGTTTGTTTGGACCTCTGGGATACATATATACGCATTCGGTTTTTATTATATACTTGAATATACACCCTTCTATCTAATCTTCGGCTCCGCACTTCTTTCATTCCCCATATGTTGTTCATGTCAAGCTGACACTACCTAGCGTCTAGCTACACCCTCTTGCCCTATCACACGAGATCACGAGCTTGATTCACTTCAGCCACCACCCGACCATGTCCTCTGTCACTTACATGATCCCAATGAGCACGCGAACTCTGCTGTTATACAGAAAAGCCAGCTCGGCCAGTGGATCCCGTTTGCTGCCTTGCTCGGTAGGCTCTAGCCGACAATGCGAACGCGAATACGGCGGAGACTTGGCTACGCTGCTTAGTGTTAGATAAGGAAGGATTCTAAATGGCTGTTATCGTCGTTGTGAGGTGTCATCTTTGGATGAACAATACATGCTTGCTCACCCACCGTGCTCAATTCACGCAGACTGCCAAAAAGGTGTAAACAGCAACCGACGCCCTTGCCACCACCACCACCTCCTCCTCCACCGCTCATTGGATATCGTCACAACACCTCTACAGATTCCTACCTGAAAAGTCCACGGCCAAGAACAACATTCGAGTCAAACCATGGCCTCCGCTCCAGGCAAAAAGATCAGCATCAAGGGAGGCTGCCACTGCGGGTACGTCTCTCAATCAAAACAAAGACCCAAAAAAAAGATAAAAAAAAAGGACTAACACCACCCTCTCCTTCCACAACAGCTTCATAACCTACACCGCCCACCCAACTCTCACCCCCCACCACAACCTCTCCGCCACCCGCTGCAACTGTACCTTCTGCCAAAACCTGGGCTACACCTGCCTGCACCTCGCCTCCCCCTCAGACTTCACCCTGCACTCCCCTGCCTCTCTCACAGACTCCCAGCTGGGCGATTACGCTCCGAAGGTCAAGAGCGTGCATCGCTACTTCTGCCGCGAGTGTGGCTCACACGTCTGGATGCAAGGCGAGTATCCGCTAGGGGAGGGCAAGGTGATGCCTGTTTTGGCGGTGAATTTGGGGACGGTGCAGGTGGAGGGGTTGGTGGGGGAGGGGGTGGAGTTGGCGAGGACTGAGATGGGGTATTTTGATATGTTGCATGGGAATGTGGAGGGGGGGTTGAGGGAGAGGCCTTGGGAGGGGGGGTTGGTTTGATGGGGTTGGTTTGATGGGATTGGTTTGGTTTTTTCCTGAAGAGTGATGGTGGCTGCCGTGCTGTCGTCAGGTGAATATTCATTTTGCCTGCAATGCGGATGGGTGCCATTGGAATTGTTGGGCTGTTCTTTGCTGGAGTGCTCGTGATGCTGGAATTAGAGATACCTACCTATCCGTCTGCAGGTACTGGGATTCCAATCTAGTGGCCCGAATTCCAGGAGCTCGTTTTGCTCGTTCTAGAGCCTTGCCACCCGGTTGCTTGAACGACGCCCAAGAGCTTGGCTTCCTATCCGGACATGCTCCAAATAGCTGGACACATGATCAGCCTCGGTGATCACGAGGTACGCACACAAAACTTGTTTGTTTCCCCCTTTCTTCCTCCGGCCGGTGGGCTGAGGTGACGGTACCTGGTAGTTCAAATATCGTGACTGTCACTCGAACATTATGCGTGTGGCGTTCCGACGTCGCGATCCATTTTCGTTGCGGACGACCGGGCGTGTGTACATGTCCATGAGTACATATATACACCTCCTTAGCTGGGCGGGGTGAATGACATTTTGCGGAGAAGGCTGAAGAGAGTCGTGTGGAGATGAGATGCAATGTAAAGTGAGATCCTCTGCCGAAGAATAAGAATAAGTACACGCGTACCATACAGTACGCGCCTCTAGAGCACGTTTGTGCCACCGACTTCTGCATGCTTACAGTCCAGACCACCGTGACCGCTGAGAGCAGACGCAGGCAATCAAAATGTTTGACGGCTTTCGTTGTACCGGCTTTGGCTGGTTTCGGGTGGAACATCCACGTCGGGAATAGCATGTTCTTTGCAGGCTTCTGGCGGCTGGGCAGGTAGAACTAGATCGTCGCGGCCCCGCCGGATATGAAATAGTAAGCGCCATGTTGGTTTGTGGTTTGCTGACACCATTTGTCGCACTTGCTTTGCTCACCTCCCACATTTAACCGGCTCTGCGCCTTCTACTGCCTTCCACTCGCTCTTCACACGCCTCTTCTTCACTCACCTGCCTTCTCCTCCGGCTCACACTCGCTTCACCACCACAGCAAACCATTGAGATCATCCTCGCGTGCCGTTTCATCAACCATCTTCTGCGCAAGCGCCCGTTCCGAACCACCCGTCCCAAATTCCACCTCTCCACATTAACCAAACGCACGAGCACGCGACCGAGAAATCACACCGCACACCACGCGACCAAGACATACCTCACACCGACTGCAAAGACATACAAGATCTCACCGGTATATCGTCTTGAGTGCATCCTCTTCTCGACAATTATATTCCACATTAACATCACCAAAAAACCCACAACTCCTACCGTCGCAATCATGTTCACAGTCGAAGCCATGCAACCACTCTACTACGAGGAGCGCCAGAAGGCCGCTCTCCAGTTAAAGGTCGCATCCTGCACATCCACTGCAGCCACAACCAGCGCCACCACTCCGGTGCAGCAGTCAAACAGATCGCAAGGCCCTTGCCCTCGCACTCTGGCTGCTGCCCTCAACCGCCAACAGAGCACCACCCGCCCTACTGGCTTCTTGGGCGACACCTTCAGGACGCTCTCCGGCACTGCCACACCAAATCGCATGCCTACTCCCATCAAGGAGAAGACACTGGCCGACATGGAGGCTTTGATTGCCGAGAAGAAGAGGGATGCGGACATCGTAAGTGTACTACACGAAAAATTCAAGTTCCAATGCAATTACTAACCTACATCACAGTGCTCTATGCCTACTTGGTGAAAGACCACCTCATAATGACCAGCGTGGCCGACATTGTCGACATCACAAAACTTTTTTCCACGACACTTCTTCTTCCTGAATTAATCGAGCAAACCCTAGAGCGCGGCGTCGTCTGGGTTTCAGAAGTGTGATTAGCGAGCACGGAGTCTGGAGTTCATCTTATACCCACAAGCACATGAGAATCGGCTGATCTCAGTGCGGCTAAGTCTTTGCGAGCAAGCACCAGAGAGCGGTTCACAGCCTTACGGTTTCGGAATTTGGGACAATGGAAAGTATCAGCACAAAGAGCTAAACAGCCTCTAGTAGTGTTTTAATGAACAACTCGAACCTGCGTCAGCGCTGGCTTCGTCAATTGACAACCCTGACGTGGTCGGAACATGTCCTCGGCTGGTAACACGCGCTGAAGCAAGGAGCATTCCATTGTCTTATTGATACGCGCCTAGGATTCCATTGTACTTCGCATGTAAACAAAATGTCGAGAATAGGCGTTACCCTCCTCTAGCATATCGTTGCGGTTTCATCTGAATCCACTTGCAACATCAATAGTCCGACCTCAATATGAACAGCAACACGACGATGGCCAACACAAATCGTGACAGCGACCTGTCGGCACCGCTGAACGACGCCAATTACACCGAGAATACCCTTCTTACTTCGAACGCAGCAACCCAAGGCGATACCAGCTTCCCTGCAGCCAATCCACCTCCCAAATCCGACCACTTGCGTACAACATCGGACGGCACCACCGTCGCCTCCGCTTTGAATCAGCCTCTCAACATTGTGGTTCTTGGGGCTTCATTTGCTGGACTATCTGTAGGACATGCGTTCCTCGACACTACCCTTGCTCAGCTGCGTACAACGTCCACTGCACCCAACTATCGTCTAATTCTCGTCTCTCCATCAACACACAACTACTGGAACATCGGCGCACCACGGGCCTTGGTGGCACTCGGTCTCATCAAGCAAGACGACCTCTTCATCCCAATCGAACCTGGTTTCCAACGACACAAAGGTCTCCCATACACCATCATCCAGGGTCGTGCTGTGACTTGGGACAACTCCGCTCGCACTGTCGAGATAGAATTGCTGAGTAGCACGGCGGAGAAGCGATACTCTCAGCTCAGCACCACAAGCGGCGCACAGAAGCGAAGGTCCAACGACCCATTGTCGGACGCCCCTAGAACTCAGACGATCCCTTACCATGCCCTAATCCTCGCTACCGGCTCTTCAGCCCACTCCAACCTCCTCTCCCTCCACGGCCCACACACCGACACCGTCGCCGCCCTTACCGCCACCCACTCCAAACTCGCCGCAGCAAAGAGTATCATCGTGTGCGGCGGCGGCACCTCCGGCATCGAAACCGCCGGGCAGCTAGCCACATACCTCAACTACACCCGCCACTGGCCCATCCGCCGCCTTTCCGCCTCTCCCAAGAAAACCATCCTCCTAACCGGCTCCTCTCGCTGCCTCCCCACTTTCCCCCCGAAACAATCCAAAAAAGCCGAGCGCAAACTGCAATCTCTCGGCGTCGACATCCGCCACAACGTGCGCGTCGCGTCCGTCAAAGAAGACTTCGACCTCACTGGCCAGGTCAAAGTCGAGCTCGACGACGAGACTACACTGATCGTCGACGCTTACATCCCGTGCACCGGCGTTTCGCCAAATGCCGATTTCGCGCCGCCTGCTCTCCGCGATGAGGGCGGGTATATCAAGACCAACGGCTCGACGTGCCGCGTCGATGAAGCTGGTCCGCGAGTTTACGCTTTGGGAGACGTCGCGTCGTTCAGCCAGAATTACACACTCGACGCTTACGCCGCGGTTCCGGTCGTGCAGGCCAACTTGCTCAAAGATCTCGTGGCGCACGAACTGAGGCTCGCGTCGCCTTACGGTGGGAATCAAGACGCCATTGACGCGTTGGAAGACAAGGTCTATGTCAGGCGCGACAAGGACAGTCAGCTCTGTCCGGTCACGATGTTTGGAGGGGTGGGTGTCTTGACGGGCCTTGCGCTGCCGAGTCTGTTGGTGCATAAGATGAAGGGGAGCGATTATCGGGTGAGGAAGGCAGCGAGGGTTGTGGTTGATGGCGGGAATCCGTATGCGAAGCCGATGTCTAACTATTCGTAGAGAATGAGGTGGGATCGTTGTTTGTGTGAATCCATGTTAGAGAGAAAGCTGCAATGGGTAGACTAGACATGTGTTAATGGTTATTGGTCCGATTGATGTAAGAGCCCGGGTTCGTCAAGATCTTGGTCTCACCGAGATAATGGAATTTTGCTCAATAGATACTCGCTTTCATACCAGACTCAGTGAATACTTAGGTACCTCAATCGCAAATACATGTCAGACGCAAGACAGCTGCGAGTGAATGCTAAATTGATGCCTCAGGCATACACAATCTCACGACTGAACTTCGAGCTTGACATGAGTTACAGCACCAGCACTGCACGACACTCCTCACCACACGCAATCCTCGGCCTTGATCAACTTCTCAGTTCGACTACAGAGCCACTCAAAAAATCTACGCGACTCCGAATCAATCCGAAAATCAAGCTTACTGTCCCGACATCCACTCTAGCGCAACCTCCACCACGGCTCCGTCGGTTGCGACAACGCGACTTTCTGAGCCGACCAGCAATCAGCTGTCACAAGCGGTTACGCGCCCTACACATTAACGATCATGTCTGTCTGGAATCAAGAGAACATCGTCGACGTCGCCGAGTCCGTCGGCATCGTCAGCCTCAATAAGGATGTCCAGGAACACCTCGCACGCGACGTCGAGTACCGCCTAAGCCAGGTCCTCGAAGAAGCGATGAAGTTCATGCGCCATGGAAAACGGACAACCCTCACAACAAACGACATCTCACAAGCATTGCGCCTACTTGACGTGGAACCTCTGTACGGATACGAAAGCACGCGACCGCTCAAATTCGGAGAGGCCAGCATAGGGCCTGGACAACCGCTGTTCTACGTGGAAGATGAAGAGGTGGACTTCGAGAAGCTCATCAACGCGCCTTTACCGAAAATTCCTCGCGAGATGAGTTTCACCGCACATTGGCTGGCTGTCGAGGGCGTGCAGCCTAGTATCCCGCAGAACCCAACACAAGCCGACCAGCGGAACCAGGAACTGTTGCCCAAGGGACCCGGAGGTGGTGGAAACCAGACTCTTGCTGCTGCCAGCGGCGCCGACAACGTCGCCGTCAAGCCACTCATCAAGCACGTCCTTTCGCGTGAACTGCAAATCTACTTCGAGCGCATCTGCTCCGCCATCATGTCCGAAGGCAACGACGACTACCGCTCAACCGCCTTCCAATCCCTACGAACCGACCCAGGAATCCACCAACTAATCCCCTACTTCGTCCAATTCGTAGCAGACAAAGTCACCAACAACCTGAAATCCCTGCCGACTCTAACGCAATCTCTCTCCCTTGTCGCCGCCCTAATCGACAACCCCTCACTCTACCTCGCACCCTACATCCCCGCCCTAGTCCCCTCAGTCCTCACTTGCCTAATCGGCAAACACCTCGGCACGCCCGCCAACGACGGCGGCCCGACAACGCACTTCGCCCTCCGCGACTACGCTGCTTCTCTCCTCTCTTCCATCGCCCGCAAACACGGCGCCTCCTCCTCGACCCTCAAGCCCCGCATCGCCCGCTCCTGCCTGAAGCACTTCCTCGACTCTCACAAGCCCTTCGGAACCCACTACGGCGCCATTCTGGGTCTCACAATGATTGCCGACGCCGACGGCGTGCGCGCACTAATTCTTCCGAACCTGAAAGCTTACGACGCCGTTTTGTTGGAGGGCACTAGGGACGAGAACAGACGCGAGCAGGCCGAGCATGTAGTCAGAGCTTTAATGAGAGCTCTGAGTGTGTTGGCGAAAGAGCCTAGGGCTGGCAGCGGAAGGAGTAATGGGTTCCCTGAAGGCGAGGCTCTGAGGGAGCGTTTGGGTGAGATTGTGGGAGAGGTGTTGGCGGAGAGGATTGTGGGTGCTGAAGGGGTGGATAAGGGGATTGTGGGGGCTGTTTTGGATGGGGAGGGGCTGTATTGATTGATTGATTGATTGATTGATCAATTGACCACTGGACTGAAAGTGAAGAAAGGATTTGGGTAGGGTTATTTCTTGAGGGCTTAGCGAAGGCGTTTTCCGGTTGGGATGTTTGAAAGCTCACATACGTGAGCTTAAGCTGCGTAGACAGGTGGTCGACTTTGCGTATGTATATCAGGTACTGTAGCTACCAGAAACCGGCCTGACCCATCGTCGCAAAACAAATGGCTTGATCTCAATGAGAAGTGCATGTATTAGTCCCCCTTCCCATCTGGGCAAGCTAGCCATCGAGGTGTTTTTGAGCAAGGTTTGTTCGAGCAAGAACTACAATAGCGGATAGACAGGTATGTTATGACAGGGCAAGACAATGCAAGACACGAACAGCACCAATGAGAGAAAGAAGAGATAACCGCGCAAGAAGACCCAAAAAGTCGAGCTCGCGAAGCAGTAAAGCATATTTTGTGAACGCATATCGTTTCCTCTTTCAATTTGTTCTATCAAACGAAAAAAAGTTCGTACGTGTCCACGTTTCCGTTTCAATCGTAAAGATCAGGCTGGGCACAGCTAGAGCCTAGAGAAGGTAGAGGGGCGAATCAACGCATCTATTTCTCGTAGACCCAGTCGTGGGAGGCCTGCTTCCAGCTCTGGAGCTCCTCGGGCTTGAACCAGAGGGCGATCTCCTTCTGGGCGGACTCGACGGCGTCGGAGCCGTGGCAGACGTTGCGGCCGACGTCCTGGTGAAGAAAAAAAAATGGTTAGTGATTACATCCTTGCGGCAGATGGAAGCCTTGTCAGGGACCATGAGGAACTTACAATGGCGAAGTCACCACGGATGGTGCCAGGGGCGGAGGCAAGAGGGTTGGTGGCACCGAGGATGACACGGCCGGTCTTGACGGCGTCACGGCCCTCCCAGACCATGGCGCAGATGGGGCCGGAGGCCATGTAGGCAACGAGACCGGGGAAGAAAGGCTTGCCGGCAAGGTCGGCGTAGTGGGTCTCGAGGTGCTCCTTGGAGGCGGTGACCAGCTTGATGGCCGCGAGCTTGAAGCCGCGGTTCTCGAAGCGCTGGATGATGGGGCCGATCAGGCCGCGCTGTAGGAGGAGAGTATGTTAGGGATGTGGTCTCTTATTTTCATGCATCTTTGTCCTTTGGGGGGGTTGCGTGTTCGGTGGGCGGTGAAGGTGGGTATGTATGTACCTGGACGCCGTCAGGCTTAATGGCGATGAAGCTGCGAGGGAGAGTTAGCCAATGGTCTTGATGATGACAGTGATATTCGGTTCCTGCTTACGTCTGCTCGGAGGAAGACATTGTGATTGTATGTGATGGTGGATGGTAAGGGAGAGGGCAGGGCAGGGTCGGCGGTTGAAGGTGAGATAAAAAGTGTTGTGTTGGAGGGGTCGGAGAAAGGCCCCACTTGACTGCATTCTACTGGACCACGTTGGCCAGGGCGAGAGCGATTCAAGGGACAGACTGGAGCACAGATGAAGATTGATTAGATCCATCTCGGTCCCTTGCTCTCTCCAGCTCGAGCTCTCGGCAACGGCGAATACGTGTATTTACTTACGTCGTCTTCAAGACGACATCACACACCGTCTGGCTGGCTGACTTTTGCTCGCCAACGTCTTGGTGCGAATATGAAGGGTCTCAATGCTTCATCTACCCGCTGGGTAGGTGTTCTGGCGCTGATATGTGCCTTTCTTGCCTTGATCACGCCGGCCGGTAAGCAAGCTGTCCACTTCCAATGCCATTGATCGTGCTAGGCGATCAAGCAACCCAACGAAGTACAACTTGGCTGACAAGATCAATCCGCACAGTGAGCGTGAAGAAGGAGAACTTCAAGACTTGCGATCAATCAGGCTTCTGCAAGCGTAATCGCGCCTATGCGGACACCGCTTCTTCCACCTTCAACTTTCAATCGCCGTACAAGCTCGACTCGGCCTCTCTGCAAATCGAGAAGGGAGTTTTGACTGGAACCGTCCTCAAGGCTCTGTCTCCGACCGAGGATGTACGCCTCCCACTCACCGTCGCTTTCCTGGAGTCTGGCGTCGCCCGCGTGACAATGGACGAGGAGAAACGCCAGAAGGGTGAGATCGAACTCAGACACGGTAGCAAGGCCAGGAAGGAAAGATACAATGAGGCTGAGAAGTGGGCTATCGTCGGTGGCACCAAAGTCAGCACTGGCGCGGCTATCAGCGAGGCAGACGACAGCTTGACTAAAGTTGTCTACGGCCCAGAGAGCAAGTTTGAAGTTGTCCTAACACATTCTCCGCTCGCTCTCGAATTTAAGAGAGATGGCGAGACTCAGATCAAGTTCAACGATCGTGGCTTCATGAACTTGGAGCATTGGCGTGCTAAGGTTGACAAGCCTCAACCCGCCGAGGGTGAAGAGGTCAAGGAGGGCGAGTCTGCCTCTGAGGATGAGAGCACATGGTGGGATGAGTCCTTTGGTGGAAACACTGATTCCAAGCCCCGTGGCCCGGAATCTATCGCTTTGGACATCAGCTTCCCTGGCTACAGTCACGTCTTTGGCGCTGCTGAACACGCTGGTCCGCTCAGTTTGAAGGAGACTCGTGGTGGTGAGGGCAAGTACGATGACCCCTACCGTCTTTACAACAGCGACGTCTTCGAATACGAGATGGACAGCCCGATGACTCTGTATGGTTCGATTCCTTTCATGCAGGCGCAGAAGAAGGACTCGACTGTTGGTGTGTTCTGGCTCAACACTGCAGAGACCTGGATCGACATCACCAAATCCACCTCAGGATCGAACCCATTGAGCCTCGGTATCGGCTCTCAGACCACTACCACCACGCACTGGATCAGTGAAAGCGGAATTCTGGACGTCTTCGTTTTCCTCGGACCCACCCCTCAGGACGTTATCGGTGCTTACGGCGAGTTGACAGGCTACTCGCAGCTGCCCCAGCAGTTTGCTATCGCCTACCACCAATGTCGCTGGAACTACGTTACTGATGAGGACGTCAAGGACGTTGACCGCAAGTTCGACAAGAGCAACATCCCATACGATGTCATCTGGCTCGACATTGAGTACACCGACGGCAAGAAGTACTTCACCTGGGATCCAATGACATTCCCCAAGCCGCTAGATATGCAGCAGCAGCTGGATGAGCACGAGCGCAAGTTGGTGTACATCATCGATCCTCATATCAAGAACGAGGGCAACTACCCTGTCGTGGATGCGCTCAAAAAACAAGACCTGGCCACTCACAACAAGGATGACAACATCTACGAGGGCTGGTGTTGGCCTGGTAGCAGTCACTGGGTTGATGCGTTCAACCCTAAGGCTAGGGAGTGGTGGAAGACACTGTTCACCTACGCCAACTTCAAGGGAACCGCAAAGAATTCGTGGCTGTGGAACGACATGAACGAGCCGTCAGTCTTTAACGGACCGGAGACGACCATGCCCAAGGATAACTTGCACTACGGTCATTGGGAGCACCGTGATGTCCACAATGTCAACGGTCTCACATTCGTCAATGCTACCTACGACGCCCTCCTTGCTCGCGACAAGGAAGAGGAGAAGCACAACGTTCGGCCATTCATCCTGACTCGCTCATTCTACTCCGGCTCCCAGCGTATGGGCGCCATGTGGACCGGCGACAACCAGGCCGAATGGTCGCACCTTGAGGCATCCATCCCCATGATCCTCTCCATGAACATCGCTGGATTCCCCTTCGCCGGTGCTGACGTCGGTGGATTCTTCGGCAACCCCTCCGAAGAACTGCTCGCTCGCTGGTACCAGGCCGGTGCATTCTACCCCTTTTTCCGTGGCCACGCCCATATAGACACCCGCCGCCGTGAGCCGTACCTTGCAAGCGAGCCTTACAAGGGTGTCATCACCCAAGCTCTGCGTCTGCGCTATTCCCTCCTACCTGCATGGTACACCGCCTTCCACGAGGCCTCTACTACCGGCGCACCAATCCTGCGTCCTAACTACTACGTTCACCCATCGGACGAGAAGGGATTCACTGTCGATGACCAGTTCTACGTCGGATCCACCGGCTTGCTCGCCAAGCCCATTACTGCCGAAGGCGCCACAACTACTGAAGTCTACCTCGCCGACGACGAGAAGTACTACGACTATTTCGACTTCTGGACCTACCAGGGTCCTGGCTCCCACAAGGTCTCCGCTCCCTTGGACACTATCCCTCTCTTCATGCAAGGCGGCCACATCATCCCGCGCCGCGACCGCCCACGCCGCAGCTCTGGCCTCATGAAGTACGATCCTTTCACCCTAGTCATTGCTCTGGGCAAGTCTGGCGACGCAGAGGGAACTCTCTACCTCGACGACGGCGAGAGCTTTGATTTCCAGGAAGGCGCTTTCATACACCGCCGCTTCCACTTCGATGACAAGACTCGCGCCCTGACTTCCGAGGACCTCACTCCTGCTGGCACTACTGCCACGTCTAAGAAGGCGAAGGAGTACTTGAAGAGTATGGAGAACGTGCGCGTCGAGCGTATCGTGATCGTCGGCGCCCCTGCGACTTGGGAGTCGTGGAGCGAGGTCGAGATCAGTGAAGAGGTAGTCGGCAAGGCGAAGAGCGAGGGTACCAGGAAGGCTCCCATGGAGTACTACGGACCCGTCGAGGGCAGGGCTCCTTGGGCTGTTGTCCGAGACCCGGCTGTCAAGATTGGCGCTGGATGGAAAGTGCAGTTCTAAAGTGAGAAAGTTGCTCCAACCAACAAGAATATAGACAGAATGAATCGAGATGCTTCGCTGAATGCCACATCATAATGTGAGCTTGAAAATGCCGAAGAAAACAACAAATCTCTTACCACTCCCCACACATACAGTACAAGTCGATCCATCCATCATCATCTCACCCTAGCACCAACAGGCCTCACCAGCATGTTCTCCTCATAGTCCCCTGGTAAAACCTTCACATCCCGCACCTCAAACCCGCACTTGACATACAACCCCTTCGCGCTCGCATTCGCCATGACAAAAATCGGCAATCCCGCTTCGTCTGCGATCTCACACGCTCGCAACAGCAATCCTTTCCCCAGCCCTAGCCCTTTGGCTGCGTGGTCTATTCCGAAGAGCTCGATGACGAAGTGCGACGTTCCGGACATCAACGCTTCGCGTGCATTCGCTAGATTGGAAGCGACGTCGTGGTAAGCTCGAGCATCGTGGTCGGGAGTTGGGAGGAAGGTGGTGTAGAGGCCTGCACCGGTCTGGTAGGGAGCAAAGAGTTGCATTGAGAGTATGCCGAGCGATGTTTCGTTGGAAGTGTGAGGATTGTTGGTCGAGTTTTGCTCGTTGGTAGGGTTAGGGTTGGTGTTGTTACATCCCACTGTCAAAACATAAGAAGTCGCCGGTGTCTGCAGTTTGGAGATCCAGATTTCTTTCCACCATTGTTGGAGTGATGGGGTGTCGGGGAAGAGTTTCTGGATGTAGGGATTCGTTGGGTGGAAGGATCTAGGGACGATTGTTGAGAGGGAGGAAATGTCGAAGAGAGTTGCGGAGCAGATACTGAAGGGTTCAGTCGCGAAGGTCATGTTCTCTGGTTCTGATCGTTCCAATGGATCGAAAGTAATGGTTCGACCGGGTAGCACTGCTCGTTTAGTTACTTTATGTATCATTCCCTTATGAGTCTTTCGACGAAGGTTTGTTGTAGGGCGCAAAGAACCCTGAACCTCCACACGGTTCGATGATGGACCATCAAACCTATGTAAATCCATCGTCAAATCGAGTCTGCAGTCATCTACCGTGCTGATGAGTGAGAGTCAAGTGCTGCAAACCCGACCAAAATCCATATGATATTGGTGTATTTATGTGTATGTGACTTGCCTTGCTTAGTCGTTTGCACAGTGACTATCGTTGATCGATGGACGTTCGTTAGCCCCAGATGCGCCGTACCCAATCACAGCCCGGGCCTGTAACTTCACTTCGCGGAGGTCAGCCACTAGCGCCGGGATCCCCAGAGCCAATCAGCGCGCGGCAACTCCCTCATACAAATGTCTTTCTATGAGAGCTGAGTATGCCTTGTATCACTTCTGCCTCAACATTTGATGACTACTCAACATGTCCGTTTGAATGAAAAAGACGATCCAGCCCTAGAAACGAAACCACGTCGATACGGCAGCGCAAAGTTGATGCCGTAGGCTTGGCAAGGTTGTAAACTAGGTTCTCGGGAAATGGTTTCACATCAACAATGACCAGTCAATGAGCAAAAGGATGTAACCAACACGGTGTTGGATCGCTCAATGCATCGGCCGGGAATCGAACCCGGGGCTGGCCGACATTTGAGATCGTGAGATCTTGAATGGCAACGGCCAATTTTACCACTAAACCACCAATGCTTGATGCAAAAATGCTGGATGCGACGTATATGATGTTTTAGTAAAGGCATAGTCAGACTGAACCGGGAATAACCATGGTTGCCGACCAGGGATTTCATAAACTCCGCCATGACCAATTGACGATTCGTCTCTATGATAGACATGACGGACACTTGTCAATTCTCAACAATCGGAGGATTGACCGACGCTATGCACCAGCTTCCAAGTATCGCGCACGAGTGATGAAAAGCTACACAGCAACAACATGCACGAGAGGCACGGTATTTGTTTTCTTCAGCCATGTCAGCACGGTATCTGTCATTCCGTTCAAGCCTTCAGGCCACCGGTGATAGTGGCGTGCGTCATGCACGGCTGCACGTGGGTTATGAATTGTTGTGGTGTCATTAAATTTGACAGTCCTCTTAGACTGATAGTCGTCGATTTGTGTTAGACCCGGCAAATCCTGCTTTCACTTGCTGCAGGGCATAAACTATGAGATCTGGTGGCTGCACGACACGACTCACGCGAAGTGTACTTCCCCAAATGAGGACGACGTTCGCTAACGAGAAC
>Ga0265797_10000410_pt1 | contig 78977 bp, 62 predicted proteins | sample P2T30metagenome_FD_192433 | JGI IMG/M metagenome (GOLD analysis project Ga0265797, IMG submission 192433) | Plant litter microbial communities from East Loma Ridge, Irvine, California - P2 T30 | ecosystem: Environmental > Terrestrial > Plant litter > Unclassified | place: USA: California... | reverse complement strand
CCTTCGCCGCCTTGAACTCTGGAGTAGTGAAATACTTCAGTCCGTCTGCCTGTCCTTGAGGGCAAGATAATGTTCCAGATACGAGTCTCGAGTACGGGTCGTTGGGGCTGGCAGCGTGGATGCTAGCATACTGATATCCGTTGAGCGGGTAGTCGACAGAAGTGCCATCTGCGAGCACTTCCGTTGCATTGCTAGCTTCCTGTGGTGGGTAGAGCCCCTGCATGAACGCTTGGGCAGACGATACGAGGTACGGCGTATCCAACGTTTGAACCCAAATCTGATCGTTGTCCAGAACGTCCTTTGACACACCCGCGATGGATCCGGCACCAGTGACATATTTTGATCTGAGCTTCTGCCCTAGCGCATGCATTTGGGTTGCGCCGACAGTGGTGAGGATCTGGGTATCATTGCGTAGAATAGGTGTTCTCTCTCCCGTTCGAACAAAAGCGAAAGCAGCGTGTGTATGTTCCGAGTCCGAACTCTGAGCAGCAGCAAGGCAGGCAGAAGCTGCTGCGGCGACAATGGTGCGCGTGAACATTGCAAAAGGTTGTTGGTGTGGTACCTCAACACCGAGACGGTGACGATGTTGCTTGCTGGTGAGATAGAATACCAACGATAAGGCTGAACCCACTGGATCCTGGGATCACATCTGTACTTATTCCCTGCGGCAGCTTGCATGCAACTAGAAACCCATGCTTATTTCAAGGCAGCAGCAAGGCACCTTACCCGCCAGTACGAAGAAGCGAGCAGTCCGTGGCCCCCAATAGCGATAGCGGCTGAACGCCTGACGAGAAAGTGGCGCGGACAAACTCACGATTCAATACGCGCCGCTGCATGTACGAGAGGGGCATTACAGAAACCGAACCCTTACTCAACAGCTATAGCATGTCGATGTTCGCCTTGAGCCAAAGATTGCGAGCGGACACACATCCGTGGGAATACATCATCACTGGATCATCGATGCGTGAACCAAGATGTTGTAATTCCTTAATTGTACGGCATCCGTAACAGCCGGATTCAACCACACCATGGTGGATACCAAGACAAGAAGTTTTGGCGCATCGAATGATGCCAAAATCGACGAGGTGGCTGGGAGCTGACAGCGGGAGCCCAGGCCCTATCGTGACTTTGTCCTTTCGCACGAATGTGTTGGCCGCTATACCATGTGCAGTTAGCCCATAGCTTTTGCTAACGCTTCTCGTGGTCGTCACCGGGAAACCGGTGAGCGGGACACGGCACGTTCAGGTACAGTGTAGAGCATGGGATTCTTCCGTGTTGTTTCGGTGGGTCAATGGAAGAATAAGAGACGGCTACCTACATCCAGGTTGTCTTTCGTACGAGTGGATTTAATTCTCACCTACTCCGGGCGACCTAATGTTCCAGAGCTCATTCTTTCAAGTTAGATGTTGAATGAAAATCGAAGCGAGCCGAGGAACGCTATTTTGCTTGTTCAAACAACCGCCGTAGATGACGCTAAAGATAGATCACCACACTACGTTAGACCGCCCACGGGCTGGAAAAAGTCGCTGCCGACGCATCCGTATCAACTTGAATCTATGAGATATTGCACGCGGAAAATGAATTGCTTGTTCGTTTGACATTAAATAATATATGTCCGCCAACAGCGGGCGGGTATTGCTACAGTGGCCCTAGGATGCTGTGGGAGGCCTTCGTCTACCACGCTCAAAACGCCAGTTTGGGTCCGCCATCAAGCGACTAGAACCGGATATACCCTTGCCTTTTCCAAACATGACTCTACAAGCTGACCTCAACACGGCCCTCAGCACCCGGCGCACCACCAGCCTGCAGCGAAGGCAGGAGGTAAGTGATGTCGTCCCAGGGATGCCTGTAGAGACCAGTACGCAGCCTCTTCTGGTCAAGGAAATGGGCAATCAGACCGATACTTCGGCCAAGGACGAAGAGACCGTTGAGGACACCCATCTTCAGGTAGTCCTCGGCCTCCTCTTGGGTGAAGGCACCACCGTTGCGTACAAGATCGACGAAGCAGACAGCGATGCAACCGTCAACGTTGAGAATCAAGTTGTCCTTCTTAGATGTTGTGACCGACTCGACAGCCAGCGCGTAGTCGAGCAGCTTGGTGCTGGGGAAGTTCTTCTTGACGTACTCCTTGACGAGCTCGACACGGAGATCGGGGTTGTTACGCGACTTGATCCTGTGACCAATACCGGGGACTGAGATGTGTTAGCTGCTGCGCAAATGAAACTTTTTCCTCAGGCAACTTACTGAGCTTGTTCTCCTTCCTCATGGTGTCAACGAAGTCACGAGGGCTGAGACCCTTGTCGAAGGCCTTGCTGAACTCCTCAGCGGCACCGTCGAGCGCACCACCGAAACGCGAACCAATGGTCAAAAGACCAGAGACCAACGCACTGATAAGATCCTTACCAGCACGGGTGGTGATAATGGTGTTCATGGCACCAGACACAGCTGGACCGTGATCGGCAGTCAACATAAGGACCATCTCAAGGAAACGGCTAGCGTAGTTGGGCAGGCGGCGACGGAACCACAGCAGTGACATGACACCACCGATGCCAATCTCCTCCCGGAAGACATCGGAGATGGGCATACCGGCGTACAGAAGCTCTTGGCCACGGTCGTCAGAGATGGTGGAAATGAAAGCAGCAGGCTTTCGGATGAGACCAAGCTCCTGCGCCCATGAGTAGTCAATGGGGATCTTGGGCACAACGGGCTCAGGCTTGGGCTTGATGGTGCCGTCCTTGACGAGCTTCTGGTAGACCTGGGCAAGAGTGCCGGGCATCTCCTCGAAGGTCTCTGGCACGTAGATGCCAGATTCCCTCATGGTCTTGTTCTTGGTCGCCGCAGTCTCAAGCTGAGAGTTGGCGAAAGAACCAGCGTGACCGAATTGAACCTCGGTCTTGAGCATACCAGCAACGGTACCGATGGCCCAGGCAACAATGGGCTTGGTAACCTGGCCAGACTTGACAGCCTCAATGACGCGGTATTCCTCGACACCACCAACCTCACCGAGCAGCACAATGATCTTGCAGTCGGGGTCGGCCTGGTATCGGAGAACGTGGTCGATGAAAGTGGTACCGGGGTACCTGTCACCACCAATAGCGACACCCTCGAGCACACCATCGGTAGTGTTTGCGATGATGTTGTTCAGCTCGTTAGACATACCACCGGACTTGGAGACGTAGGAGACGGAACCGGGGCGGTAGAGCTTGGAAGCAACAATGTTGTCCATCATACCACCAGTGTTACCGATCTTGAACGCACCGGGCCTGATACCTCCGACGGTAGCGGGACCGATGATGGTGATGCCCTTCTTCTGGGCAACGTGGAGGATCTCACGGGCACGGCGCTCAGGTACACCCTCAGCGATGATGGCAATGCACTTGATTTGAGGGAACTCCATGAGCTCCATGGTGGACTGATAGACTGAGCGCGACGAGGCGAAGTTGACAACAGTGTCAACATCGTTGTGCTTGCCGACGGCCTTCTCTACGTTCTGGTAGACGGGCAGCAGAGTTTCGCTGGTTCCCCAGTACCTGCGTATTGTCAGTCGAGCGTTCTCAGGGGCTAGAGCATTTGCCGGGCACAAACATTTTGCTGACGAATTGACCGCCGAATGTGTAGATGATACCGGCGACGGAAGGCTGCTTGCGCTTGCAAATGAAGTCGAAGTCAAGCATACCCTGAACGGCACGGGGCTGCAGTCCGCTGTTCACATTTGTTAGAGCCCTGCTCTCCTTGTATTGTAGTCGCGGGGGGGTCTCTTACTAGACGAAGCATCGTGTCTTAGGGTGGAAGAGTGTGTGGGCGGCCGGTGGTGACATTGGCCGGCTGGGGGCAGCGAAACGACGGATGTTGTCGTTTGCTGAGAGGCCCTCGCCGGTCGAGGTAGCCGCCTGCGAGGGGACGTCTGCGGAAGGCATGGTGGCCGTGTGTGCGTCAGTTGTCGATCTGAGGCTTCAATTTATTCTGGAAGGGCAGAAATGTCAGTCTGAAGTCCAAATTGGCCGACGTTGATGTCGGTCGGGGGATATATGGTTGGCTGACGTGAGGGTTCGGTCTGCGTGGAAAAAATGCTTCGGAGCTGTTGGGGCAGGCACGCGAGAGCGGGCAAGGTGGGATGGAGCTCAACAACGTCGTCCCAGTCGGGGCTCGGGGACTACTCACCTTATGGATGCAATGCCGTGTCGTTGGCAAAGCAGAGATGCTTGGATGGATGAGGAGAAGGTTGCGAAGAGGGAAATGCGATTCTTTCCGAAGATTGGGCCCTTACTTTTGGCGGTGTTGAGCTGGAGAGTGATGTCCCCTGCACGAACTAGATCCGTGTGGCGCTAACCCCAAGTCCCGAGCGGTGAACGGGGACCCGAATGTCTTGCACCGCCAGTTCGCACCTCGGAATGGGGGTAATGGTAATAGATGCAGCCTCAATGCGTGCAATAGTCACACTTTGGGTCCTGCTATCGCGGAATATGTGTCGGAATCGCCTCTCTTCGGCTCGTTGATGGCTCGTCGTGGGTTGTGTAGGCCATCCGCAGCTCATGTACCCCTGGTGGGGTGGCCTCGCTGTGATAGGCCCGTCGTGCGCCGAGTGCCTTAGCCCTGCATCTGCTGCCCGCCCTCATTGCTCAACACGCAGAAAAAACATCAGACCGCTTTCTCAAGCTCCTTTCCAAGCCGTCTGACAACTCAAGTCTTGCCAGCAATTCCTCTTAATCCTCTTACAGACCGTGTGTCAAGCCTCAACAAATACAGGTACGTCTCACCACCCCGGCCTGCCATTTTGCATCTTCTTGTGCCGGCCCCCTCATCACCTTCTCCGAACATCTTCGTCTCCGGACATCGCATAAGGCCCCGTAACCATTGCCGAGACTGTCGTCGGGATTGATCCTGCGAGTTTCTTGAATCTTTCTGCTGCCCATTGCCTCCACGCGAGCCGCTCTTCTTGACATTGCAATACTCATCCTTCACAGTTTGACCAAACACCACAATGTCAGCCAAGTCTATCCTCGAGGCCGACGGCAAGGCCATCCTCAACTACCACCTCACCCGCGCTCCCGTTATCAAGCCCACTCCTCTTCCCCCGTCGGCCACACACAACCCCCCCTCCAAGCTCGCATCGCTGCACTTCGCCGCTGATGAGGACGTCAAGGGCGTGCTCGACCAGGCCGAGGCCACATACCCATGGCTCCTCACTCCCGGATCCAAGTTCGTCGCAAAGCCAGACCAACTGATCAAGAGGCGAGGCAAGAGCGGTCTGCTCGCGCTGAACAAGACCTGGGCTGAGGCGAGGGAATGGATCGAGGCGAGGGCAGGAAAGGAGCAGCGCGTCGAGACTGTCGATGGTGTACTGAGGCAGTTCTTGGTCGAGCCCTTCGTTCCCCACCCCCAGGACACCGAGTACTACATCAACATCAACTCTGTGCGAGAGGTATGTTCATTTCCACCTATTTCTGTAATCTTTTCTTCATGTCGTTTCGGGCGAGCGCGTCGTCTGGCGCATGCGAAAGCGTGCAAAAGGCATATTCGTGTGCTCTGAGCGGCAGGCTGCAGCTAAGTGCGGGCGGAGCGGGAAGTTGGCTCAAACTCGCGGGCGCACTGCCTGGTTTTGTTTGAAGGCCGGCCGGACGAAGGGAACGATGACCGACCCACTTCTGCAGAGCACCTACTCTTCTGCGATACGCACGTCCACTTTCACATGCCAATGTGGCTGCATTTTTTTGCGCTTTGCGCCGCTACCTATGCATCGTCAATCTCCGGGCCCATGGTGTTGCGGCTCTACTTAGCCATCGGCTACTGCGCGATCTTGCCAATCATTCGCCGATCTCACCGCTAACTTTGCCGCTTAGGGTGACTGGATCCTCTTCACCCACGAGGGTGGTGTCGATGTCGGTGATGTCGATGAGAAGGCTGAGAAGCTTCTCATTCCTGTCGATCTGAAGGAATACCCCTCAAACGAGGAGATTGCCGCTACTCTTTTGAAGAAGGTTCCCGAGGGTGTACACAACGTCCTCGTTGACTTCATCTCAAGGTTATACGCCGTCTACGTTGACTGCCAGTTCACGTGAGTTGTCTCGATACGTCTTCACCTTTCCAGTGCTGATGCAACCATAGCTACCTTGAGATTAACCCTCTCGTTGTCATCCCCAACGAGGAGAAGACTTCTGCTGAGGTTCACTTCCTGGATCTTGCTGCCAAGCTTGACCAAACTGCTGAGTTCGAGTGCGGTGCCAAGTGGGCTATTGCCCGCAGCGCGACAGCTCTTGGCATACCAGCTGCTCCCCAAAAGGATGCTAAGCAGACTATCGATGTCGGCCCACCGATGGAGTTCCCCGCTCCTTTCGGTCGTGAGATGAGCAAGGAGGAGGCGTACATTGCCGAGATGGACGCTAAGACTGGTGCTTCCCTCAAGCTGACTATCCTCAACTCCGTCGGCCGTGTCTGGACACTCGTCGCTGGTGGTGGTGCTTCCGTCGTCTACGCCGACGCTATCGCCTCTGCTGGCTTCGCTAGTGAGCTCGCCAACTACGGTGAGTACTCTGGTGCTCCCACCGAGACTCAGACCTTCCACTACGCCCGTACCGTCCTCGACCTCATGCTCCGTGCTCCCCAACACCCAGATGGCAAGGTTCTCTTCATCGGTGGAGGTATTGCCAACTTCACCAACGTTGCCTCAACATTCAAGGGTGTCATCCGCGCCCTGAGGGAAGTCGCCCCCCTTCTCATCGAGCACAACGTCCAGATCTGGATCCGTCGTGCCGGTCCTAACTACCAGGAGGGTCTCAAGAACATCAAGGGTGTCGGCCAGGAGCTCGGCCTCAACATGCACGTCTACGGTCCCGAGATGCACGTCTCAGGTATCGTGCCGCTTGCTCTTATCCCCGGTAAGACTAGCGACGTTAAGGAATTCTCTGGTTAAGCGTGTGCTTTGTATATTAGGGTCGCGGGTGTAGATTGGGACTGCTTACGGCTCATGGCTAGACAAAGAGTTTAACGTTGAGAGCTATGCATGGAATGAGTGTTCGACGAACCCATTACCTCGCCTGCCTTGCTTACGCATATGGCTAGCGAGGAAGGAATATAACATTTAATACTTCCATATGATTGCGCTGTTCTTGTGCCTGGGTTTGAGTCGAGGTGAGGTGAGGCTTCCTGTTGTTGTTGATGGTGGTACACTGTCGCTCCTCCCCTTGGGGAAGGCACGACCAGCGACCTCACCTCCCCACAACACCGCAACTGCAACCGCGCAACCGCGCGTTCCCTGGACTCTGGTTTAGAAATGCAAACTAAATCACGCTCTGCTTGCCGCAGAAGATACATCTGAAGTATTGCTCTCGATATAATACATATTATTTCCCGCTCGTCCATCACAGAACAAGAACCCTCAGGCAACACAAACCCAGCAACAACCAAAAGTCCCGCATGTTCTGATGGTAGACTTCCTGAAGAACGTTGCAGACTAAGTGCTTCCGCGAAGTAAGACAAGTTTCAGAGGCCTCTGATGCGTACTGCAGTACCAAAACCGCAGGGACATGGGTTCGAGCATCGATTCTTACTCATGTTCTTGATATAAGGATATAGCATAACAGCTTGGTCACGATCCGAGCGTTGTGTTTCCTTTATCCTCATACTACAACCTTCAGCAGAAAGGGTGGTTATAGGAAGATTCCTTGAGGCGTGAGTTCGTGCAACAGCAGAACTTACAATTTGAGATCTCAAGACTACATCCACACAAAGATGTTGAGAGAAGATGTTGACTTGTGGTTATGGGCTAAGGGGTTGGTTGTTCTATCTTTTTGCCTGGTTCTACTTGATATTATTGCGGATAACTTAACCCAGGAGTGCTGACCACTACCAGAGGTTGCAGACGAGAGACAACCGGCCATAGCGTTATCATGTTGCCGAAGGTATCATGGCGCCTGAAACATAGTTATGAGACTAGACTAAAAGGGCAGCGTAGGTGTGACCGTGAAAGAAACGCGGAAGATTTTCGTATTTATATGCCAAATGTATCGAGAGCCTCCCTAAGTCGACTACCTTGCGCCCCTCTCACGTAATGACTACATTACATCGCATCCTATTGCATTCGAACAATTTTCGGAAGGCCCTCATCGCATCCGACTATCTTTGCTCGTAACATCCGTGGAAAATGATTATTTGGCCCTTCTCCTTGAGGACAAACAAGGAAGCTGGTCCGCCTGTGCTCACACTCACCTTTCTACACAAAGTCTCTAAGAATTGACAAGACGAGAGGCAAGAGTGGTCACTGTCCATCCAGCAGGATAAGAAACTCAACAGGGAACATTTCCGTTTCCTCAAGGTATTCCATCATTATTGGATTCTAGTATCTGTTTCCAGCAGAGTGGTCTCGTTACAGAACACAATTGCTAATCCAGGTGTGCAGTTTCGTTTTCTGGCATGATCATAAATTCGGCGCAGAGGCCAGCCGTTCCGAGCAGGGCGGCCGCATTGTCACCAAGAATGCTGAAAGTCTCCGCAAGAAGCATGGAATTTGCTAAAGGAGGGGAAAGCGAGCGGCCAAAGACTGCTGATAACACTCAACATGTAGTCACTTCACACAACTTGCCGATATTCGCACACTCGATCGTTGCTTATACTCTTGTTAGCCGCGCTTCTACCGTTGTCTGCACCATTGACGTGTTATCGCAAAGAAGGTCTCTGTATAGGAAGCTTTTGCTTCTTGCTACCGCAAATCTCATCAAACATGTAAGCTCCGTATATGCATGAATATATCTTCTCCTTTTTACCATCGCAGAGTAAGGTGACCAGCACCTACACTCCTGTGACAACTCGTTGACTTATATCATCCTCCGCATCCACTCGTCCATGACATCAAATAGCGCACCCAACCGAACTCCATCCTCATCTTCTCCCGCAGTCAATACCTTGACCACATTTCTCTTTCGACCATGCCTCAATGTAAGTTCTCTCAATGGCGGCATAGAAACCAACATGTCCCTCCACGACCCCTCCTTCGCCCCCATGACCTTCTCGTTCTTAATCCAAACATTAAAATCCATAACCACGGGATGGAAAACAATCTCCTGACTGGTCCGTATAAGGCCCAAGCATCTCCTCATTAGGCTGATCTCATTGCGTACGCCGACGGAAAAACGCGTTCCAGAAGGCTGGAATCCATCCTCTATGCTTTGCGGCGTAATCTCGAGCTCAAGGTCAAAAGTAGTAGGGACCATATTATATATTTGTAACCCACGGGACGGCTTCAAGTAGAGCATTTCCGCTAGTAAAGGAGAGTCACCAGGGATGAGTTGCCGCCACACGTTGCATACGCGCTTGGCACGAAGCAAATCCCAGAAATCGAGGTGGATGAATATGGTCTGGAGTACTTCGGCGGGGAGGTCTGTCATACCCTTTCTTTGTCCGTTTCCGTGGTGTGTGGTGGATGTTCTGTCGAACATTTGGCGCACACGGTCTGCGTAGTTGCCTATGCTGCTGCGGCGACTGTCTCGCGACATCTCAGAGTCCCAGGAGCGCATTGATGAGGCGTCTGCGTCTACGGGCAGAGCTGTGATGGAAGGATTGCGGATGGAGTGGCCGGATGCGCTTTGTTTGCGCCGATTAGTCGTGTCCTTGAGCATATCGGAGAAGCGCGTAAAGGCAGAGAAATGGGATTGATGCTGAAGATCCATCATGGTTCCTGACTGTTTGGCTGTAGCTGTTGTTGTGACTTGGAGTTCAGCTTCTGCTTGGGGGGTTGATGTAGCTTCCCTCCAGTGCTGCCCTGAGCGCTTTGATACGAGATATAATTAGATCTCAGCCGCGATGACGATGCGGGGTGATGATGTGTAACGTAGTCTCCAGTGCAGGTTTGTATCTCTTGTGTCCTAGCGATACTTTACTGGTGAAAAACTCTCTTTGATTGTATAGGAAGCGGTGTGAATAGCATCGGTCGAGAAACTGGGAAGTAACGACGTGGAACCGCAGCTGACAGGTCATTTCCACTAGCCTGTTGTGGCTTACATGGCACGGGAACCACATGGGGAGGCCGGCAAAAAGCAACTAAGACATATGCCACATGGGAGGATCGGCATTGTTTGCTTGATGGCTTGCGATGCGTATCAGGGAAGGTGAGGTTGACGGTCTGTTCTCACGATACGCTACAAGGGTACAGTTCCACTATTCTGGCCGATGTTGACCATTGAACATACATCATGGCGCCGTCTTCCCGTGTGTAAGACCACATGCCCACAGATTGCGATTGTTTCAAGATGGTATGTTGTGTTGTATTGATCTACGGTTACATGGCTTTACAAACCAATATTCTTATTCTTGAAAAATTATCTCTCAACGCGACAACAGAGCACTGCAGTACGTATGGAGCGGCGCAAAGCACGCTCGTCTTGAGACGACTATTGTGCCAAATCTCCCGAAGATCCTCTAGGATCCCTCTTGGCTTACTCGTGACGTGATAAGCCTGGTCTGGCGCGAAGTCTCTAAAAGTGCCCACCGAGTCCGTGATTGAAGGTCAATGCATGTTACCCATGCATCACGCTCTCTTCAGCCGACCTCAATCGCAGCCAATGCGCCGATGACTTCTTCGGCAACTCCTCCGTTTTCCACCACCATCTTTGTGACTTGCGATATTAGTCCTCTCTTCATGCCGCCTCGGGGTGGTGTCCAAACGCCCGAGGTCGCCAGCAGTTCGCGTTGAGTGAGCGCGTCGGCACTGGAGGTGGGAGCTGTACCGCCGGTGGCTGAGTTCATCGAGTTGGGCACGCCGGGTGGAGTAAGATGGGACGGGGGGTCGATGGTGCGTATCGAGACGATGCGCGCGCCTGTGGATGATGTTGTTGAGTTTGTGCATGCGATGGCAAGGACTGCGTCTGCTACTGCGAGTTCCTCCTTGGCCGGGTCAAAGATGATGTTTGATCCTACTGCCATGGCAATAATGATGACTGGCGGCTTCCCTAGCTGGGTAGCAGTCTTGTTCGTCCCGGCCTGCTTGGGGTATAGGGACACGGCGGCATCCCAGTCGTCGTTGAACAGTGGGTCTTCGTCCTTTTCCGACTTGAGAGCTGGTAGGAGCGTGGTGAGCAGGGCGAGATGGGTGGTCATGGACAGCAGGGCGAGCGGGTAGGAGAGTGGGGGTGACAGCAGCAGGATGTCGACGTAGAGCTTCCAGTGGAAGCGTGTGTTGATGTACAGTCGGTCCTTTAGCTCTCCACTGGCAAGCAAGCTCTCGGTGAGCATGGAAGACAGAAACACAGGCAGCGCGTCGTCTTCACGGAAGCCTGGGACCTCGACGCTCATCTCGACCCACGCGTTCTGGCCCTTGCCCTTGGTGTCGTCCGTCTCTTGGCTGTCGCCCATGTCTACGTCCTCTGGCTCTCCCAGGGTCGGGCGCTGGCGTGACCTCTCCACCTCGGCCTTGACGCCGACGAGGGCCTCGGTGCCATCCTCGAGGGCGATGCGCGCACTCCCGTTTGCGGTGGGCAGTACGTCATACTCGGCGCGCATGGAGCGAAAGTCGCGGGGCCCTTTGGTGACATCGAGGCGGATGGGCGGCGTCTGGGAGAGGGTGGAGCGCAGGAACGACAGCTCAGCCGGCGAGAGGTTGACGAGGGCCTGCTGAGGCGCCATGGTGGTTGGGTAGTGGTGCGGCTAACGGGACGGCGACGAGGTGTTTGCTGCTCTCAAGTTTCTTGCGCATTTGTTTCGACGGGCGAACTAGCGGCCCCGGCGATTCGGCTGCAGCGTCACTCCCTTGCAGCCCTGGCGCAAGCTACTTCGCGCGACAACACCAACCTGCAGTCCAAGTGCCGTCCGCTGACCGCTGGTCCTCGGGACGCATTATCTGGGGAATCAATACGTCGGTGTCGCCTGTAGTTTGCCTTCTTTCTGATATATATTCCCAAGTGCACGTTATGAGAGTTTAATCCAGCCACCCGCCCCTTCGTCACACGTACCGACCGCTGCCGCCAATGTCACCCCCGTCCTCTAAGCGGAACAGCGGCAATGGCAATGGCATCACCACCATCGACAAGCTCGACTACCCACCACCAAACTCGCCCCGTCGCCCCCTCCTAGCCCCCGACAGCGACACCGACTCGCAGCGACGCAGCCAGGACACGAGTTACGCCGGCAGCTTCTTTGAGCAGGTCGCCGAAGGCATCTACGAGCAGGACCGCGTCAAGATGCAGCGCGCCGTGCTACGATGGCTGAGCTTCGCGTGGGCCATCGTCATCTGCCTATGCGCTGGTAGCATCACCGCCTTCTCCCTGTACGGTCATTTGTTCCAGTCCAAGCTGCACTACACCCAAGTCCAGGTCAACATAGTTTCCATCGGCGCCGAGCTCGGCCTCTACCTCCTCGTCCCCATCTTCGGATACCTCTGCGATCGCATGGGCCCTGGTGTGCCCGCCGCTCTTGCAGGTCTGCTCTTCGGCTCGGGATATCTGTTGGCTGCGTTCGCCTTTAAGAGCGGTCCTCCGCCCTCGGCCGGCGGTCATGGTTGGCCCCATGGCGTCATGGTCCTAGCCTTCGCCTTCGTCGGCATGGGCACAAGCTGCATGTACCTGGCTGCAGTAACAACATGTGCCAAGAACTTCGGGCGAGGGAGTGCAAAGGGCGTGGCTTTGGCAGTGCCCATCGCAGCCTTTGGACTGAGCGGCATGTGGCAAAGCCAGGTTGGAAGCCGACTGCTATACGTCAGGAACCCGGATGGTACCAAGGGGGACGTTGACGTGTTCCGCTTCTTCCTCTTCCTCGGCATTCTTCTGCTCTGCGTGGGCACCATCGGCTTTTTTGCCCTGCGCATCATGGACGAAGAGGAGATGATCGACGATGCAGTAGACGAGCTCGAGAGATCTGGTCTGCTGCAGCGTGACGAGTTCTTCACCCAGGCTGCGACCCATCACGGCTACGGAACCATGGAGACTCAGGACCTGTCCGACTCGACCTTTGACTTCCTGCAGTCCGAGGCTGAGCGTCTCAAGGCCAAAGCAGAAGAAGAGGCACGGAAGAAGACATGGCTGCTGAACGAGGAGACTCGTCGCTATGTCATGGACCCCACCATGTGGTGGCTCGCAGGAGGCTTCTTCCTCGTCACTGGACCCGGTGAAGCCTTCATCAACAATCTAGGCACCATTATCGAGACTCTCACACCCGCGCACGTTTCCACCAACACCTCGCCAGCAACCCATGTTTCTATCGTTGCCATCACCTCCACACTCGCTCGCTTGATCACCGGCACACTCTCTGATGTCCTCGCTCCGGTAGCTCCTTCGAACCAGCACCGCGTCGGACCAGATTCCGTTGCAAATTCCATGTCGTCTCTCCCACCTCTACAACAGCCACGCAAGAGGTTTACTATCTCGCGCATAAACTTCCTCTTGGCATTCGCTTTCATACTCTCCCTTGGTCAACTTCTCCTAGCGAGTGGATGGGTGCAGAACCACCCCTCTCGCTTTGCTGTTGTGTCTGCATTTATCGGTGCCGGTTACGGAGCCGTCTTCTCGCTGACACCCATCGTCGTCTCTGTAGTATGGGGCGTCGAGAACTTTGGTACAAACTGGGGCATTCTGGCCATGACACCTGCTGCAGGTGCCACCCTCTGGGGTGCTGTCTATGCCACTGTATATCAGAGAGCTGCAGAGAACGGCGAAGCCGGCGTTCAGAAGGACCCTGAGGATGTCCTTTGTCATGGAAAGGCTTGCTATGCGTCCACCTTCTGGGCCATGACCATAAGCGTATGGATTGCCATAGGCCTCTTCTTGTGGGCTTGGAGAGGCCCTGGTGGCTGGAAGAGGAGGGGCGTTGCTGTATGATACTCTTGTCTTTCTTTTGCATGGCGAAGGGCGTTTGTGTTTTTGTTGATATGAAGCGTTATTGCATTGGTCCCATGTTGCTCTAATGGCGTTGCATACTCCTCCTTCCTATCTATATCAATGCCATACTTGAATACTATTTTTACAGCTCTAAATATGACAAAATCAATCATGCATTTATATCGGGACTAGAGATATTCAAAAGAGTGAACAGAACAAGCAAAGTCGCGGAAGCTTAGGTGGTTGGCAGCAGTGGTGGTAGCAGCTGGTGAGGCGCAAGGTGGGCAAAAAAGGTCAGTTGGGAAGCAAAAAGAAGCAAAATGTAAGTCAACACACCAGCCCGCCGCTCGACTTCCAACCCCAATAGGAGTAATCCGGCGCCGCCGTTCCATGGTGGATACCCGATTGCGGAATTGCTTCCCTCATCAAGTTGTATCCATTGCTTAGGTCCCTCCAGCATCACTGGTTACCCGAGTGAGTGAATTAAAGGACACCACAGAACTCGAACCGGGCTCCTGCTGAAGTATAGACAGGAAGTTGAGCGGGGATGACGGAGCGCTTTCTTACGAAGACCCGTTACAGGTGACAAATTTTCAAATTACATATCTTATAACATGGTAGCAAGATCTCAGGTGCCTGATTACGACAGGCGTCCTGTATGTCCTCGCGCTCGAGGGTGTATGGAGTGGGGAACTTCCTGCAGCTGAAACGGGATTGCGGGGTAAGAACAATGCTGGTTAGAGGAACGTCTAATCCATATCCTGACCGATAGGTGCATCACGACCGGAACACAGATTTAAGCAGCCGTCAATATGATATCACATTGTGATAATTCTTATATACTACACTAAGCCAAGTCACCACAAATGTGTGGGTATCTATGTATCGTACGCCTTCCAGTGCAAAAACCACGCTTAGTGACACCTTACGCCTTGAGGATATGCAATAGCTTCCTAATCTCACTTCGCACTTCATCGCAACCCAAACGCTTTCCTTCATCACCTTGAACCATATCGCTGATCAACTGTTGCACATCGGCACCCACGTCGCCTAAGTCTTGCGCGAAGCCACCTGGAAAGACTCCGCGACGAAGCTCCACCAAAGCTGCTATACGCTCCATACGAGTGCCGAACTTCTGCACCATCTCAAATGCTACTACGCCAAGTGCAAAAACGTCAAGTTTCTCGTTGATGCCACTACTTGCGTGTGGACGGTAGAATTCTGTGCCCACTGGTTTGAAGGTATCCGATGCAGTACAGCTGTCGCTCAATGCTGCCACAAGCCCAAAGTCTCCGATGCGTGGCGTTAGGTGCAAGCAGTCACGCTTTGGGCAAGACTTGCAGCTTGAAACGTCGACGGAGCCATATGGGGGATACCGCGCCCTTGAGAGCGACAAGAAGACGTTTGCTGGTTTGAGGTCGCGATGGACTACACCCTGTGCATGCAGATACTCGACTCCGGAGACAACATTGTCCAGTAGCTCCAGTGATACGCAAGGATGGAAACAATGCTGTTCAACTGCCTGTGTGTTGGGAGAGTAGTCAGATGAGAGGAACGCGGCAAGGTTGGTCTCGCAAAGGCTCATCTGCACGTTCAGTGTAAGGACTGGTCCGAGGCTCTGGTTCTGAATCAGATGGTGGGGCGCATCGCTGTTAGATATCATACTGTCCGACATCTCTGACAGTAGCTCTGGTGAATACGGCATGTGTGACCTCGGTATGTTTTCAACGTCATCCTCCTCGTCTTCATCAACGTCCTCGACTGCGCTCATCCGGGACTTCGTCGATGATATTGTAGCGATCGTGGTTTGACTTGCTTGGCTGCCCCGACGCTTTGTGCGTCTGGTCTGCTTTAGTGTTTCTTTGTAAGACGAAATGATGGTCTCGCTCTTTGTTTCGTTCAATTGTGGTTCAGACTCGCTGAACTCGAATATGATTCCGGCGCTGTTGCTGTTCTCGGTTCTCGCGAAGGGATCTTCAACTGACATGCTTTCTAGCTTGGAGTTCAGGTCGCCAGATCCATGCGAGAAGGACGGAAATGCGGGTCGGTTATCCAAAAGGTGATCCTCTCGTAATACTGTGACTTCTGGTACAGTCGCAGTCTCTGTGTTTACTGTAGTGAATTCTAGCCAAGCGTTGTGATATCGAACGATATTGTTATGGTCGAACCGAGCCAGAGAACGAACTTCCTCAAGCATGCTTTCCAATTCTTCAGGCCCATGCTCTTGTATCCTTGCAACCTTGGAAGGGCTCACTGGTATCCTCTTTACGGCATAAAAAGAGCCGTCAAGTTTATGCTTGGCTTTGAAGACTTTTCCATATCCGCCCTTTCCCACAATCTCAAGTTCTGCAAACTCTCGGATATAGCGGTCCGTTTGAAGATGAGGATAGCCTCGCAGTTGTAGCTCTACCGGAGCTGACATACCAGACATTATATCAAAGCCAAGAGATGGCTGTTGAGGTAGAGGCGTGTGGACGCCAATCCCTGGGCGTGCAACGAGCGCCTGTGAGGATCCTTCAGGTATTACAGCAAGTTTGCTAAGGTTGCTTCGGGTCAACCGATGGATTCCCTGATTCGCGGTTGCTCGATGGCCTTGCATCTCGTCGCTTGCATACGCATCGTCCACATTGTTGGAGATCTGGCGGGCGATTTCTTTATAGGCAGCTCTACCCAATCGTTGGACTTCCGGATCGGAAGGATCTTTTCCTAGTTGCTCTGCAACTTGTCGGATAGTTCGCTCTTCCAGTAGAGAGTGTAGCAGCAAGTCGCGAACATTTTGCGCAGAGTTTTGGCGCAATTCTAGAGGAGGTCGGTGGGGCTGAAGAGGCTGCCGTCCCGAAGCAGCAGAATCCAGAGTCTGTATTCTTGATAGAACACTATCCTGATGTGATTCGCTCGCCTCTTCATACTCGCTTTCTTCATCAGAGGTCTCCGAGCTCGATGATGATGATGAATCGCCCGGTCTGCGAAACATAGACATCGCGAGCGGGAGGGGTTGTTGTGAGTCGACACAAGACCTATACAGACCAGCTGTTACCAAACAACGGTTTCCAGACCAATTGAAGGTCGCTCTATTGTTTGAAGATCTCCGGACGAAAAGACGCGACCGCGGTTATGCTCTTAAGACGCTTGTAACGGTGTGTTGTCCGGTGTAGCTGCAGCGCCGAGTAAAGACCAACTCGATGCTAACAGCTGTACCAGCAAAGCACCCATGAGTACGCGTTGTCTAGGCAAGCATCGAGCGTCGTAGAATCTCATGGAAGTGAAACGTGTCTCCTGAATTGAAGACGGAGAACACAGTAGCAGTCACGTTTAGATCGGAAGGGCGCAAGCCCAAGCGAACCCTGGAGTGGGTCTGCCTGGCGGAACCGGTAGGCACAAGCGCGTCATTGCACGTGGCCAGGCGATCGTGAACAATTCACTTGCGTGCACGCGCTTCTCAATCACTTTAGCAGCTTTTGCGGAGCGATACCATTCTGTGTTGCTCTAGTGTTTCTCGAACATTATGTCGTGTTCTAATCGCTCCCTACACCCTCAAATTCCGCCAATACACGGCTGATTGATCAATCTTCCAGGCACCATGCCGCGTCAACTACCTTGGGCGAAGAAGAGTGGCGGAAGTCGGGCACAAATCAAACCAGCATCATCGCAGCAAACGACAAAGTCACACAATGCGACTGATACAGATGACGGTTTCTTCGACGACACGGTTCTGGCAAGCAGAACAGGAAGATCAGATGAGTCGGACGACGACCTTCCCGGGCTTCCAGCAGAACCATCAACGCCCCGAACTAAAGCCAGGGCCAAAGACGCACTGCGTAAGAAACGTGAAGGCTCATCGTCTCCGCCTCCAGTTAACGACCTCGAGCAGCCATTTGTGGAAGGCATGCATAGAGCTGCATCTAAGTTCGATTTGCGCGACGATGAATGGATGATGGTCGAAGATGAGTTTCTGGAGACGGCAAAGCTATTCACGCGACACTTGCATATCGCCGAATACGAGAGGCTCAAAGCGACCATCGAAGAGAAGAAAAAAGAAGCGGCCGACATTGCAAGACCAGTTGTTGCGAATGCAAAAAGGTCGACTACTGGCGCTATGAAAGAGAAGGCCAGGGTTCAAGAATTGAAGCAGAAGAAGGCCATTCGTGATGTGTTTGCGTCCAAGGGAGAAGAAGAGGACAACAAGGAAGAGCAGACCATGCCATCTAGTCGAAGCAACCTTGTGTCTACATTTAGGTCCTTATCGAACAATGCTACGGTCGCATGTAAAGGAACACCCGGGACATTTGCAGCACAAGATAGCGATAACGACAGCGATGATTTGAATGCACCGCGCCTCTCAGCTAAGCCACCATGCAGAGCCACCACCACGCCAACCCTAGCCCGAAGGGGCAGCATAGTGGGAGGGCAAGATTCTGCCTCGCCTGATCCGAGGCCACCCAACCCTACCTTCGCTAAGCCTGCGCCACCTAAAGCCGTAGCAAAACCTCGCTCAAGATTGGGTCGCGCAACGCCCTTCGATATGCTTGATGACTGGGATCCGAAGAAGAGTAAAGCATCGTCACAGTCTTTGCTAGAGCAGCCTGCTAAGACACAAAATACATCGCGCTCACCATCTCTTAGCGGACACTCACAGCCACCTGCTCCTCTCAACGATAGAGGCGACGCTAAAGTGAGACGATCGACTATTTCGTTCGACGAAGACGTACCTATCAGGAATCACAGCAGTAATGATAGTGGCGGTGTCAGCAAGGAAACCACGGATCGTCTTGCAAAACGAAAAGCCCAGCGGGAGAAAGATGAGAAAGAGAGGAAGCGGAAAGCTGCAAAGTTGGATGACATACCCACGTTTTTGTTCTGAGTTGTTTGCCGTCATTAACAGATCTTGAGTTCGTCGCTGCTGTGTTGGGAAATTACTTTGAGAATATACTTGATACCCTTGGTTGCGAGTTTCTCTAGGCTGTTTGGGTACAAGGATGCTTGTCTTTTAATGATAGGATGCACCCCGAACATTAGACCATACCCTAAATCTATACACTGTTACTTTGTTGTTTGGCTTGTCATCATTTCATCATGTACACTCTCTAGGTTCATTGAGAAGGGATAGGCTTCTCCAGGACCCATCGTATTCGTTATTGTCATGAATCTCATACATTTTCATAAGTCTCGTGTGTGCTACCCTAACGGGCACATGTATGACTCCAAAAAGAGAGACATATGGTCTCAAGAGCGAGCCAACAAGTAGGGGCTTCTCCGACCCCAACAGCAGCTGTATCATCCGCCGCAGGAGCCTATCCGAACAACTTGTCCAAAACACGGTTGAAAGCATTGGTCTCTGGCTTCTCCACAAACGTACGATGGTACTCTTCGATCTCGGCGAGATCAGTCACAAGATCCGCTTCGTGTGCTAGAATCCACTTTGTTCTCTTAAGAAGCTTCCAGAATATGAAGAGGACGGGAAACGCGAACACCCTGTCCCATAGATCAGCACTTCGCCATATTGATGGTGGAGACAGCCACGAAGGTGAATACTTACATCAAGTACGAGAACAGGAACGAAGGTACATCCCACATTCCCTTCAAAAACACAGTATAACCTAGATGTGGGTGTAAGCATTAGTCTATGTCTCACATGCACTTCTTGTGTGGATAACTAACCTCCAACGAACGTCATAACGAAAGTCGTGACGAGGCCATACCATGCCGCGTAAGGCTGTGCCATACCTTTGTATGGCAGTGTGTCTCGATCCAAACCCTGTACCTTACACGCCTTGTAGAACTTCAGGAAGGTAAAGCACATGACGCTGAAGTTGATAAGCTGGGACGCCGTTACCAAGCTGACGAACCAGTTTAGCACAACAGCAGAGTTTTGGCCAAGCTGAAGGAATGAAAGGAGGGCAATCATGAGGACGAAGAGGACACAGTAGAAAGGCACACCTTGCTTTGTGCACTTTGTAAGAAATTTAGGTGCCTTTCCTTCCAAAGCAAGACCGAAAAGGGAACGAGATGCGCAGTAGACGTAGGAGTTTCCGGCGGAGAAGGCGGAGGCGAGGACACCAGCATTGACAACGTGAGGTAGGCCTTCGATACGGAGTCGGTTCATGGCGATGACGTAGGGTGAAGCTGCCGCACCTGGCTTGCCGTCACGGAAGGCGCCAATCAACTCTGGGTCGTTGAAAGGCACGTTGATACCCACGGCTAGCGAGCCGAGTACGAAGAAAGTGGTCAAACGGTAGAAGACGGCGTTGTAAGCGCGAGGCATGACTTTGCGTGGGTTCTCTGTCTCTCCTGCAGCCATGGAGACATAATCGGGTCCGGCAATTGTGAAAGAAGCCTGGATCAGGCACTGGAGGAAGCCTAGGAAGCGACCGAGCTGGCCTTCGTAGTAAAGTTCTGTGAAACTCCCCGGGTTCTTCCAGTAGCGGAATCCGTAGCGGTCTTTCTCAGGGTTGCCTCCCAACATGGAGATGAAGGTAAAGATGAGCAGGCCGATGATAAGAAGCACTTTACCGATGGCGGCCCAGAACTCCGTCTCACCGTACCATTTGACGGCCATCATGTTGATTACACTAGAATTTTGTCAGTACTTGGTTCAATTGCATTGCCTAGAGAACTACTAGAGGGCAAAAGCTGAGCACAATGCTTCACAGTTACTCTGAAGCAGGCGCCAAAAGCATGCAAAAGTCGGATTGTAGAAATGGAGTCGTCGACGTACGCGTAGAGCACGAGCACGATGGCGATGATGGCGCCTGTGGGCACTACATCAGACCAGAACCCGATAATGACATTGCAAGCCACGATTTCAAAAGGCACGAGAGCAGCTTCGAAAACGAAGAAGTTCCAGCCAGCAGCGAATCCAAACGCATCGTCCACGAATCTTCCAGCAAATCGAATGAAGGGCGAGGATATGGGGAGAAAAGTAACCATCTCTGCGATACCTGTGGAATTGCATTAGCTGTAGCTCGGCATCTTAGCGCGAGCGGTAAAGAAGGGTGCTTTGGGATATTGGATAAAGTGCTTGGGCTTTGTCGCTATGGGAAGGACTTGTCGCTTTGGAAATTGGGAGATGGAGAGTCTCACTGAGCGTCACAGCTAGAATGACAGTACACCTGTACAATATTAGCACTAGCTCGTCGCCGTAGACAACGCGATTGAGATTGCATACCATAGCGAGAATGCAAGGAACAGACTTCCAGGACCTCCATTCATCAAACCTCGACCAATCTGCACATATAGAGCTGTGCCAATAGTTCCTCCAATACCGATAAGCTGGATATGTCTGCTCTTGAGCTTTCGGTGCGTCTGGTCGGTAATTGCTCTCACAGACCCGACTGCACTAGGGCGGCGAGGGCCGTCATCGTAGTGGTTCTTCTCTTCATCGGCGGCAACGTAACCTGGGTTCTTCACCTCGTAAGGCCCACCGCCAGTTTCAAAGTCCTTGCCGTACGAGGTCATTGTAGTTCAAAGTCGTAAACCTCAAAGCTAGACTTCAGAGTATGGTTTTGAGAAGTAGAGCAAAATACTGCACTACGAAAGCCATGTACCAAGAATCAGGGTATGGGGCTGTGTTCTTATGGGTTGTAAGCAAGGCTGATCGTCGTCGTGCGAGATAACAAACGGAGTTGCGGAGCGGGCTGTTAAATACCTCTCAGTTACTCTAGCGTGAGCAAGTGGAAACCCTGCATAGGCGGATTCCTCGTGGTGAACGCTGTAGATCGCGCTAGGCTGACTGGGCATTCGCAACTATCCCGCTTCTTTGAGGTTTGGGCTGAATGTTAGTGGAGGGCGAATTGCAGATGAGCGATTTGGCGTTTGCCATGGTGGGGCTGCGCCAGGCATATTCACATTTCCTCTGTCCTTCACTGGCCAAACGGCTGTTCATCTGGGGGAATATTCAGGGCTGGTAAATCCTTGTCTCGTGCGCCGCGTGTTGGGCAAAAGACCCGATAACGACGTTTTTGGTGCAGGGGTCGAGGTACCCGGCATCGCTAGCTGGACATTGTTGGTTAGGAGAGCCCCCATGCGGGGTCCTGCGTACACAATCAGCGCTGGCGCAGCTCACTGTACTCTCGAGACCGTGAATGCTTCGTATGATGCATCTAGCAGGCTCTTTCGCATGTCCAGCTCGCGCAATTCTTGCTATCGGGCCACATCGTCTTCCCTGTCGGCTTCTCCGAATCCTTCTCACCAGTTTTGTGGGACAAAACCCCTCCATCTCTTGAGTGTATCTTGGCCTGCGATTGTTCTCCAATGACCGAGCCCGCGTTGTTTTTCGAACGGCTGAAGCTACCTTGGCGTTTCTAGGCTGGTGGGTTGGCTCCAGGCTTGCTTCCTTGCCTCCGCTGTATGCCAGAGGCTTGTCTATACTTCGGAGGCGGCCACTAGCTCGGACCCAAGCCAACTTCTAGTCCTCACTTGACAGCCCCCCCGCTGCATCGAAAAGGACTAGAAGCTGCGTGCCGTAAATCGAGACTCTTGCTTGGTAGATACGTAAACTCGTGTGTCGCTTTCCTTGCCTATGGGGAATGACGATGTAATGCTGAAATGCTGCGATGTGACGCTACAGCGCCACGAGATAGCGTGTTGGCTGTCAGGTTGTCAGCCTTAGGTCGCTTGAGCCAGCCTCTTTCTTCATTTAAGACATAAGTCATGATACCTCTGCCAAGCAAGCTTCAGCTTACCGGTGGATGTAGAAATAACGCACCCCACGCTGTCGCTGACTCTTGGCGGGAAGTCCTTGCTCATGCTTCGCCTCCCCGAACTACACAGGACGATAGCTTTCCATCTGCAGACCTTCCTACACCGATGTGTTGACAGTAAGGTTATTATGGAGGACGGTTGGCAGATACCATGCTTTGCTGATCTGTGAGTGCGAGTCGCGCATAGTAAAGCAGCGTATAGAGACTTCCTCCCATCATCCTACACGTTCGAAATACCGCGACCAAGAAATCCACAAAGCTTGGGGTTACGTATACCGGACAGGCAACCAGGAACATCGCGTCTGCCATCACTTTCTGGCTTGTTCATATATCCTGCGCTTCTGCAGTACGGATCGTCGGGCGACCGGCCGTATGCTAACTCGGGGAACGGTGCGACATTGCGATACTGGACATCGCGACAGCGAAACTTTTGCATTCTGCAGGCGGGTCGCGACAAGTACTTGAGAAGTTGAAAACATGCATAGGCGCAAATACTATGACAACAGTCGGGGCAGCAGGTGCTTAAGAGCTTTGAAGTTATCTTGGGATCCAGAGCCGTGAGTGGCTACTTTGAGAGCATGCGGTTCGTAGCCCATGAGTCGAGGTTCCGTTGTAACAACCGACCTAAGGATTGAAACTTGTGGTGCGCATCGTGCTCGGGCGATGATTTGATGATTCTGAGGGCGTGTTTGGTGTTCATTGCGGTGCTCCGGACACTTCAGTGGTTACGGATAGAGAAAGGAAGGCACAACGCAATGTAGTTGCACGATCTCGGCGAGCTGGTGACGGCCAAATGGCCACTTCGTGAAGAGATGGGGCATTCAAGAAGTAGGGGTTTGGTCATGAGGAAAAGCAGATTACGAATTAGTCATAATGTGGTCACTGGACCCTAGATATACATGTTAGAGGTACAGTTTATGAAACCCACCTCCCCCGATGGCGCCTTCGCTGAACTGATGCATGCTTGATAACCGATAGCGAGTGAATCGCTAGAGAGAGTCGCGACCGACAGGCTTCCGCTTGACAGAGGGACTTGATGAAACTTTCGGCAAATCTGCAGTAATGTCCTTCATGGTCATGAAATCCTCGTCCTCTGTACGCTCCAGCTCCCGGTTCAACTTCTCAACCGTCGTTACTTCTCCCAACCATCGCTCTCCAGTTTTGTGATCGAAATGCACTGGCTGAACCAGTCCTTGATAGCGCGACATATCTGCCAGCTTTGGTGGATAGATGATAGTCGTCTCCCTACGTTCGAAGCCCTCTTCGGTTATGTACGGCTTTCCCTCAATAATCTGCGGCTCCGTGCGCCATTCGAATGGAGTTGCTGGAAGGACTGGCTCCTTCTGGACTATGTCCCACCATCTGTTCTTACCAGTACGATTTGGCAACTCGTCGGCAGAAATCTCGATCAAGCCCTCTCCATCAGGATTGGGAATGAAGTGACGAGGGGGGAGGACCTCGGTCTGAAGAACCGGCTGTAGCCGGTGGTAGTATGTATAGTTGTGGATCTCGCGGTGGATGCGCTGCTGTATAACCTCGTGCTCATGTGGCTTGATAACTTCGTGTACAACGGCTATCGGTCTGTTAGACATATCGCAACCATTGAGTGGGACGGAGCTTACCTGGGGCGACGGTGACATCCTTATCCGTATCCACAGTATCTTTCAGATTCACAACGCCTTCAAGCATAGCTTTCTGCTTCGTCTTCCAGTCATGACTACCGTCCATGCCATGTTGGTCCTTCGTAATTGCAAGACCTGGAACAGGCTTCACAGCCAGCGCATCATCCTCGGCAGACCCTCCCACCGGATGACCACTCTTCATCAGGCCATGGTTCTCATATGGAGAACTCTCTCTGTGCGATCGAAGGCTATCGTTAAAGCCGGCGTTGCTGACTTGGTGTCTGGAGGGTTCAGACGGTACTGCGCGTATTGTGCTGCCAGGGCCAGTACTATCGATCAGGTGTTTGGAGCGATCGACGCGATGATGACTTGAAGAATCTGCTACTACGTCAATGTTTTGTCACAATATTCTGACTGTTTTCTCTGGCGTACTTGGTGTGTCGGGAAGAGGCTTCAACCGCCCCGCATCAGTCGATGGTCTATATCGAAGATGTCTGTCTGGTACGTCTGCCTCGGCCATTGGGTCTTCTTCAGAAGCTAAAGCTGGAAGGTAAGATCTGTAATCATCCGCAATGGATCCATTGAGGTCCGTGTTCGGAGCTGCTGCCGCATGACTCGCTCGTCCGTCGTGGTAGGCAGAGTCCCGTGGTTGACTCCTCGTGTCCGAGTGAAAAGCATCGTTTGCGATTGCGGAATCTTGCTGGAGACGGCTGCGCGGTGATGCTGGGTGCTGCTGGGTGCGCGGACTAGTCTCCTCGGACTGTTCGTACGAGGCTCTAGGGGATTGCGTGGGCGTAGACTTCTTTCTCCTATGGAGAACGGACTTGAGCTTCTCTTCGATTTTTTCTTTCATGTCGGCGGTTCAAAATGCAGAGGAGTGACAAACGCAGGTGAAAGCTAGGTGCGACGCCGATCTATTGTCTGATTTCACGAAGCACGGTGACAAAAGTAAGGGTGAATGACCTCACAGCACCTGCAGGCAAACGAAACCTTCAGCACCGTCCGGCAGGAACGAAGCCGAAGCCTGGAGAGTGTGCATACAACTAGCTAGGATGCATATTTGGAGCTTCTGGAGTCTGGACATTTGAGCAAACGGTCCGCGAGAAATAATAGCTTCGCTGATGCCGTGTCACAGACGACGGAGCCAGTGCCTTGAGTCTTACACACGGCAACTTTGGAGTGCTCTCGCCCCGTGTTCGCGGCGTCCGCGGAGCGGTCTAGACTTGATCCTCTCGTAAAGCTCTCTTTCTCTCTACTCGACTGAGTCTACTCGAGCTGGTGGCATATTTTGATGCAGTTGGTTCACGACAACGGCACGAGTGGCGACTCAGCATGACGTATTCCGCGGTACTTGTGTTTCGCAGCGTACGGCTGGTTATTCGGAGTACCGGAGGCATGCATGATAAAAGCAAACTGCATTCATTGCCGCATCGGTATGTCACAGTGGAGATCAGAGCGGCATGACGACAGGGAGGGGGAGTCTGGTCGCGGGCGGCTCCACTGTTGATCAACTTAGCGTACCAAAACAATGGCGATCTTGCTAGCATGCTCCTAGTCGCAGCCAGGCCACCGGGACTTCCGAGACATCTGGAGGCGCAGACTTGGGTGTGACGGGGGTTGATGGAGTTGTTGATGAAGAAAACAGCATTGTGTGATTCCTGAGATGTGCTGAAGCTGTTCGCGGGAAGCTGCACGGATCCGGTGTCACCGAATGGCAGGAGCACGACCCTAGCGCCGATCCCTCCGATCACTTAGATGTCAGGTCGCTCCTCTCCAGATTGGTCCAGCACTTGAACATTTTGAGAAGTTCACCCAGAGAGTGTTGCGACGCTTTGAATCCTTCGTGATGCCCAATTCCTGTTTGGACACGCAGCATGACTACATCATACCAACTAGGCTGCGGTAGGCGTGGAACGACAGCACCGGCTGCATCATAGTGCCAGTATGCATTGTCAAGCGTACCAGCATGGGGCGCCATGTTAAGCGCTACCCACTGAGCTAATGTCCCTGACGTACATCAGGTGTTTGTGGCGCGCTCCCGGCCAACCAATCGACTCTCCTGGGAGCATCGATCGAGACTCAGATAGCTTCAATCCACTGTTGCTGCCCCACGATGATGGCTTCCTGCCCTGTGAACAAGGAACGCAGTCAGCACCTGCCGACGTTACCTGGAACAGAACTCCTCCATTACGTCGACGTGCATTTGTCCTACTAGCGTCCTCTCTGTATAAGAAGGCAGTGAAGCAGCGCCTTGAGAGCATCATCACACCTACCACAACTCTTCCACACCTCACCAACAACCAATCCACCACCCACACCAAAACTACCACCCAACAAACAACCACTACACAATAATCAAAATGGACAAGGCCAAGGCAGCTATCACCGACTTCATGGGCCGCTCCGGTCACCACGACACCACTGTCCACGAGGCAGTTGCCCCCGCTGTTCAGCACGAGGTCATCAAGCCTCACGTACACGAGGAGATCAACACTGCCATTGACAAGGAGGTTCACCAGGACCACTACCACCGCACTGTCCAGCCCGTCCACGACCGTGAGGTCCTGCCAGAGCAACACACTGCTAAGCTCGGTGCTGTTCAGCACCGCGAGTTTGACCACCGCGATGCCGATGCCACTAAGAGGGCCTTGATCGACGACCAGGCTCGCTTTGCTGACGAGCGCCGCATTGAGGACACCACCCACAGCCAGAGTGTTGCCCCTACTGTTGGCGGAGAGCACGTCCACCACGTAAGTTGAACAGCAACACGTCAATACCCCACCAAACACTGACGTCATTTAGCACATCCACGAGACTATCCAGCCCGTTGTTCAGAAGGAGACCATCCAGCCCAACGTTGTCCACACCACCGTCCCCATCCATGAGGTTCACCATAACAAGGCTACCCACCATGAGACTACTGCTCTCCCAGCCATGACCATGGAGCAGTTCAAGGCCAAGGGTGGTGCTCTCACCGGCCGCGAGGAGCGCTACGACGAGTTTGAGGGTGTCCCGAAGAACATCGGTGGCGCTGGTGGCATCGGCGCTGCTGCAGGTCTCGCCCACAAGACCACTTCCCACGGCCACGAGCACGCCCGTCACGGCGACTATGACGCTACCCCCAACCACCACAGCGATGCTGGCCTGAGGGAGGGAGGTCTTACTCACAACTCTACTACTACCGGTACACACAACCCCCTTGACCGCAACAACGACGGCAAGGTCAGCGCCAAGGACTTGACTGGTAGCCACTCCAACACCTCCCACACTGACCGTGGCGTTGCCGGCCAGGGCAACCTGACCGGCTCTTCCACCCAGGGAGGAGTTGTTGGCAGCGGTGTTGGTGACCGCAACCACGACGGCAAGATCGATAGCCAGGATCTCAGGGACCCTGCACGCAGCGGTAAGTAATTCTTCTCAACACAAGCAGGAAACATTATACTAATTCAGACCAGGCAACCACGGTGCTACAGGTACGAAAGACCCCAGTGGACACGTCGTGGGCGGTACCGACAAGGGCCACATGGAGCACCGTCCCAACGAGGATGGCAGCTTGCCCAAGGCCCTTACCGAGGACCGCTCAAAGGCCATCCCCCACTCCCAAGCATCCGAAGAGGAAGCGCGAAAACTAGAATCTGAACATGAGGCCAACAAGAAATAGGTCAACACAAGCCTTCGCTGATGGACAAGCTCAACCCTAGTAAGTGTCATGTTCACATTACTATTTGTTGACATCTACTAACCATTTCCACAGAGGTTGACGCCGATGGTGACGGCAAGGCCGGTTTCATGAAATAGATGCATTTCACTACGCACAATCACGACGACTGCATGCGAGATACCAAGGAAAGCTTTCCTATGACATTGTATAATTAGCCTAGTAATGAAGTAATCACTACAACCTTCAAAATAATGTCCTTCATTGTTCCATGATTCATGATGTTAAAGTGTCCTTTCACCTATAGGCTGCCACTGAAGAATTGGTTTGTCAGTGGGTACAAGCACCACCCTTCCGCCTGACCAACCACCTAATTCTCCTCTCTCTTCAAAGTTGACTTCAAGCGTATCAACTGATGCTAACCCGGTTTCGTCGACCTGGCTACAGTCGTGGCTGTGACAGTCAGCATTGACACGTGTTGGAGTTTGATAGACCTACTACATCAAGCTAAGATGTGGCATGTATTGCTCTTCAGCCCAAGTCTTCGAGTTTGTTTCATCTTCAAACCCATTGACGTGGCTTCTACACTGTTGTGCTAGTTGTTTGATCCCTGCAGCCTTCGCACACTTGATGTACAACTTCCGGAAGAAGACATCTTCGCTGCCTAGACGTTCGAATTTGATCTGTATGCTCTGTCCAGATGGTAGATCGAGTGATTCAAGCCAGGCCTGAGGATCCGATCCATACTTGGACGGCGATATCTCTGAAGTCAGAGTCACATGAGGAAGGAAGCGGTGGGGTGAGTTGAACTGTTTAGATGTTTTGTCGATAAGGCGAGGAAGGACTTCGTTAAGGGGATGGTCTGCTGGCGGAAGCAGCCATAGAGACGAACCAGGCATCTTTAAATATTGTCTAGAATCTCAAAGGAGGATGCAATGTCAAGTCAAGCATTACATACTCTCGTAATGCCCCGCACGGTGGTTGGGCACTAACGCCACGTGGCTAGTGTCCGAGTCAGCCACATCCTGACGTCTGCAGCTGACTTGCATGTGAAAGTCCGCGTCAAGTCCGACAAGCGTTCCCACATGCTCAACGGCACTACATCTCCGCAGACGCGACGAATGAACATGCGACTATTGACACAGCGGCGCTATCAGCCGATCACTATCCGAAATAGCTCTACGCCATGAGTGAAGCGCTGAACGTCGTGTCGGGGGCGCTGTGGAGTTTCCTCCTGTGCTTCTTCGACGTGGCTTTCTTTTGGCAACGAGTGCGTCAGCTTCCCTTTGCTACTGAATGGCCATTCTGGGTCAATTACTACATCTTCGGATAGAATGCTGATATGTTGAAGAAACTATACGCGTGGTGGGTGCAGAAGAGCCAGAGAGATCTACTTCTGGAAGCTATCGGTGATGCGCGGCTATTCGAGGAATGGGAGGCGGCTGCGTATAAGCTCGATGAAGTGCTCGACTACGACATGTGGTAAGCAGACTTGCCGTTCAATTCTAAGTGGAAATACTCGCACCGGAAAATTGCTGATAACGACTGCATAGGCGACAGACCGCCATAAGCAAAGACTACGACCATCGCCTTATCCATCAACGTCTCTCCGCCATCTACGAAGCTCAAGAGGACAATGACATCCTTGGACTTATCAACCTTCTTCGCAGCGGGCTCGTACGCAATCTCGGCAACATAACAGCGCCGAACCTGTACAATCGCGCATACGCCGGCACGAAGCTATTGATCGAAGACTATGTCACGCAAGTCGCATACGCCATCGAGAACCTCACCCAATACCCTACGTCGCGAAACTCGGATACTGGCTTAACAAACCAGGCAAAATTGGATGTTCTCCATGACACAAGGCAAGCGTTTGGTAGATCTGTGTTGGTGCTGCAGGGTGGACAGGTCTTCGGCATGTGTCATCTTGGTGTAGTAAAAGCGCTCCATCTGCGTGGGTTACTACCTAGAATCATAGCTGGGACTGCTACGGGTGCTTTGATAGCGGCACTGGTGGGTGTGCATACCGAAGATGAGCTATTGGAGTTCCTGACAGGCAACACGATTGACTTGACGGCATTCACAAACCGTCCCTACAGGAAGGGCGCTGGAGGAACCGCTTGGATAGGCACACTGATACGCCGCTTGAGGCGATGGTGGAAAGAAGGGCACTTTCTTGATGTTGGAGTCCTGGAAAATGTCCTGAGGGCAAACGTGGGAGACTTGACGTTTGAAGAGGCTTATACGAGGACGAAAAGAGTGCTGAATATCACCGTAACGACAGCTAGTGGTGGAGGAATACCGAACCTTCTGAACTACCTAACCGCTCCTAATGTCGTAAGTACTTAGCCCTCTCCATGTGTACAAGCAGAGAATAACTTTCCTAGCTTGTCTGGTCTGCAGCTCTTGCCTCCAACGCCACAGCCTCCTCGACCCTCTACCATTCCGTAACAATGATGTGCAAGGACGATGAAGGCAATATTGTCCCTTGGTCTCCAGCTTCAAAAACCACTTTCCGTCCCTACACACACGCCTCGTACCGAGACCGCGAGTCCCCCCTTCATCGCATCGGCGAGCTCTTCAACGTAAACCACTTCATCGTCTCGCAAGCCAGGCCCTACCTCGCACCTTTCCTACGCTCAGACTCACATCATCCTAACCCCAAACAAGATGGCCGCTGGCGACTGAGCATGCCGATCCTGCGTCTGGTAGTTCTAGAGATTCAGCATAGGTTGCAACAACTCGACGAGTTGGGCCTACTGCCCCCTTCCATCCGTCGTTTCCTCTTGGACGAAAACATTCCAGGCCCAAGTCTCACGCTGGTGCCTGAACTTACTCCAAGCGACTTCTTCAAGCTGCTCGAGAATCCCACGAAAGAGGCGATTGACTATTGGATATTGAAGGGAGAACGGAGTGTTTGGCCGGCAGTCACAGCGCTCAAGATCAGGTGTGCGATTGAGGTGGAGTTGGATAGGGGATACCAGCTTGTGAGGAGGAGGAAGCCTTTTGATCCTGTTCCACCAAGTGGGGGTTTGAAGAAGAGCGGGAGCAGAGGGGATGTACAGACTGCTTACGGGTTCGAGGATGATGGAAGAGCAAGGGAAAAGAGACAAAGAGCGAGGGCTGCGAGCTTTGGGGGAAACGGGTACTTTTGAGCAAGCACGAAGATGCTCGGTTTTGATGCGTTGTAGGTTGGCCAGAGAAGTTACCTGAAGGTATACGCAGTACTTTACATCAACATACTGTGAAACGAGATACCGTGTATGTCTTCAGGGCAGACTATCATCGTGGACTCAAGTTACTGGGTACAGCTCAAATGGAACAAGCTTCTATGCACTTCGCGGTAACTTTTCCTTGTTTCTTCATGGCCACTGGCTGTACCTGAAAGTGATTGAGTGGGCCCCATGGAAGCATCGCATTAGTCCTACCTATCTAGACATAGTCTCATGTCTTGTGTGAGGAATGTTTTCCGCTCTCAGCCTTACCCGCTCATGAGTGGACCTGTATCGCGTCATTAACGCTAAAAGAATTCGATGTTTCTCAACAGCCTAGAGATCGCGTTTGAAATACTGGTCGTCCGTTCACCCGTCAATTGTCGGCATAAGATACCTTTACTCTACAGCAAACCTCATTAGACTTTATTTTCTCTCACTTCCTTGTCTTCCTCACCAGTTCTGAACCTCCATCACAGCTTTCAAAATGTCAACGTGAGCCCCACTATACCTACCCCGCGTCAACGCGCAACACAGAAAACACGAACTGACAATCTGAACAGCAACATCACATGGCACCCATCGCTCTCGCGCGACGAGCGCAACACATACCGCAAGCAGAAGGGCTTCACCATCTGGTTCACTGGACTATCTGCATCTGGCAAGTCGACCATTGCGACAGCACTGGAGCAGCATCTCCTCCATCTTGGATTCGCGGCATACCGTCTTGATGGCGACAATGTCCGATTCGGACTGAACAAGGACCTTGGGTTCAGCGAGAAGGACCGAAACGAGAACATTCGAAGAATTGCTGAGGTACGACATTTTGCGCAGAATACGCCTGCGAGAGAGTTTGCCAGCTGACATATCCCTTTACAGGTCGCAAAGCTCTTCGCTGACTCGTCCACAATCGCCATCACATCCTTCATCTCTCCCTTCAAGGCCGACCGCAAGCAGGCGCGCGAACTGCACGCTGTAACCACCGGCTCAGACTCTCCCTTGGCTTTTGTCGAGGTCTTCGTTGACTTGCCGCTCGAAGTCGCTGAGGCGCGTGACCCCAAGGGTCTGTACAAGATGGCAAGGGAAGGCAAGATCCCGGAATTCACAGGTATCAGCTCGCCCTACGAGGCACCTGAGAACGCCGAGATTCACATCAGGAGTGACCAGAAGAGTGTTGAGGACAGCGTCAAGGAGATTGTCGAGTACTTGCAGAGCAAGGGCTTATTGGAGCTCCAGAAGTAGGTCTCTAGATGAAGGGACAACAAGGCCTAAAGCGACATAGGATCACGAAAGTTCCATTGCTGCTTGGATTGAATAAATAATCGAACAAGATTGGCAGACTCCTACGTCGATGCACGAAGGATGATCGAAGCTGACCAAAGACTTTTGCAAACTATTCGTCTCTTCACACAGACTAGGATGGTTACACATACTAACGCCCAGGTACCGTCCAGACTCCATACATAAGTTACAACCACGCAAAAATCTCCCTCCTAGGAGTTGATAGCCATAAGCAGCTGTTTCACTAGCCGCCCTACGCGCGCATAACGTAGTCGCATCAATCTCTACAGCCATACGTATACCGCGTACTCTGCTCGCTCAGATTACTGCATCAGTCCGTTCAAGCACGTTTGAGGTCATACTGGGATGTATAGAGGAAGGGATTTCCAACAGTTCATACGGCACAGTCTTAGTCGACGTGAACGATCCTGATGACGCTCCATGCCGCAATGGCAAAGCCACCTAATCCCTGCCTCGAGGAACGAAACCCGAGTGGCTGGCTTTGGGACCAGATAGCGTGTTACACATGCTATTGAATTCGAGACTCTGTATAGCGGTGTCGACGGACATTGTGCGTTACGTGGGATATTCTCGAAATGAACACCATCGGACGAATTCAAGTCCGCTTAAGACAACAAATTCATGCCCAGCGACATTCAAATTGGCTTACCCTATGATTGCGCAATATGCTGAGCATCATCTCCGAGCACACCTCCGCCATCCCTTCTGCCCATCATCCGCCTGCGGAGCAGACCTAGAATCTAACGGCTATCGCAGTCATCAGCCCGCGAAAGTAGAATGATCTCAAATATTCAATCTTTCAGGACACGCCATAGCACCTAACCTCCGAGCACGGTGGGACATCGGCATCCTTCGCCCAATGAACAGCCCCAATCGAGCACGAAAAGTCAAGTAGTCCTACAAAATTTCATCTCCGCCATCAAGATAAATTCATTTGGCAACCATTGGCACCGGTATATCAATCCGACATTTTGCGCGCGACTCCACATGTGGTGCTATATGTGAAATGGCGCTAAGATCTCAATGATGCCGCGTTGCGTCTCTCTTTAGCGATAATGATCCTCGATCCTAGTCCTAATATCTTGAACTCAATGGGATGGCGCGTTGCCACTCAGTTGTTTCCCCATATTTTCGCGGAGTAGGGGTATGCGATGGGAATGGTATGAGAAAACCTTATTGAAGCTACGCGAGGGGCTGGGTGGACCTGGCAAAGTCATGATGAAGGGGACGCTGTGTCATTGTGAACGGGGGATCCTTGTGATAGCACTTCTTATCGGCATCGGCATCGGTCCCGGTATCAGTCGGTGTTCCTAGGTTGACTTTCATGATGTTGACGTTGATGATTGAGGTTGCGACGGCTGGTGATGTGGGGCGGATGCTCGCTGTAGGATATTGGTAGAGGGCGTCGCGGCTCGGCAGCGGGACGATGGAGAGCGGTCAGCTGTACACGTGTTTGACGACCTGCATAATAGTAGACTATGGGACGACAGTGCCAAAAAGAAAAGTAAGGCTGTCAATGCAACCTGAAACGCTGGTACACCGTTGACAGCCATGACGGTTGGCGTATGGCGTATTCGTGCGTTAAAAAAGCAACTCCAACCGGGCCGAGAGATGACGAGTTCAGGGAAAGCAAGTATACAAGCAGGGTATTGTTCCGGTTGGGGTAAGAGGGGAAGAAGGACCCTGGTCATTAGCGACTGGAAAGAGTATTGAAACGTTGGAAATGGGACGATGGTGTTGCTCGAAAAGGGAGAGCCGATGTGATTGTGATAACATGGGAGCAAAGCGCTTCTGCGACAAAAGGAAATACTCCGATTGTCTATCTACCTGCCGTTTGTGATCCGATACCTCTATCTGCTTGCTGGCACTACGTATCCTTCTTAGTGCTAGCTGTAGTGGATTACTTTCCGGTAACTGCGCCTCTCGGTCCGCAAATCACAACCTTCCTCCTAGATCCTGCTTGAGAACGTCTAGTATCTTCTTACTATCGACATCCTCGTCGGCTCTGTCGTGCATCTGTACATTGCCATCGCCTTCTTTCAGGCGTCGCAATATCTCAGGATCGAGCTCCTTCATCATCTCGTCAAACTCTTTCTGTTGCTCTCCCTCCAACAAGGCATATTCTGCTTCTAACATGAAGTCTTCTGGCAACTTCTCCATCTCAACAGGGAATACATGAATGGTTGGAAATTCAAGGATAGTGCGCCCGTGTAAGCTTTCACCTAGGGTGAGAGAAGGATCTAGAGGTATGAGGACGTGGCGATTTGTGCTCGTGCGTGGCTTTAGCAGAAAAACCCTATGTTGCTCATCGCCCATGGATTGGGTGCTTGGCTCACCATCACGATTGTCTCGAGTACGCGTGTCTGTCATGTCCGCTTGTCTTTTGGAGGCGCGTTCCTTTTGCTCTGGAGCAGGGGTTCCTCGTGCGGGGGAGATTACCTCTGCCTCCGCATTGTTGACCTGATCCGTTGAAGCGGGCGCAACGTCATCCTGCGGTTGTGGCGTAGATTTTGTTGGTGAACCTTCACGACGAGGGGCTTCGCTGTTCAGCTTTCTTTTCTTACTTGTACCGTCTGTGCCATGCTGTACGAAGGGCAGTGCGTCCTTTATCGATTGTGTAGAGGATGTCTCAGTAACCACACGTTTCTTGGTTTCATCAAACCATTCGACGGTCCATACTATGTTCCGTGAAGCCTTTCTGAACACGTAGATCAGCAGTGTCATGTGAGTACGCTGGTGCTAGGAGACTTACTTTGTTGCAGACATGTGTGACTTATTCTCCTTCTGTCTACTCATGCCTTTCGGCGCCTGGATGATCTTAACGCCAGCAGCATTTTCGAGTTTACTATACGAGACGCCCGCTCGCTGGCGGCTAGATAGACCATCTTGAGGAGTGCTCTCAGCTGTAGCGCCTGCAACCCTCTCGGCCTTTTCAAGATTACGTTCTATACCCGAAAGGAAATTGTAATCGTGATCAATACCCTTTGGGGTTACCAGATCAGACTTTTTAACAAACTTTGTTGGATCTCGCTTGCCTGAGCATTGCGCATTTTGTTGATGACGCTTGTAGCATGGCAGCGAGCATGTACGTGCGCTACACCCAGGACATTTGTACTTGGACTTGCTGCTATGGCTAGTTGGTTGTTAGCTTTCTGTTCCGTCTCGGCTGTGTTGTGTTGGCTAATTTCACAGGCAAATAGAGCAGGAATCAGGTCGATTGCCAGTGAATATGAACTTCTCCAACTTATTACCCGTAGTACGGGGGGAATCCAGCTAGACATACCATATACTGCATAGTTCATTCAGCAACATTGCATCTGTCATATCGCCCAAATAGTGGAGACGAATAACGTGATATCAGATCGCCAATACTTAGGCCCTCAGATCTGGCGCGCGATGGGGCACGACGGGAAGTCGCTTTCGCACCAAGGGCGGCGGAGAAGCCGTAGGCGTGAACAGGCGCAGGGAAGGTCTGGCGGTAGGTGCAGTTGATCGATGCGACGCGTGTTGTGGCGTGTGAGGCAATGATGGGTCGCGAGGGAAAGTTTCGTATATCGGCGTTGTGGCTGTAGTCAGATATCGTCCCGTCTGAAGATGCGACGACCGGCACCAGAATGCAAGTTTTACAGTAGAGTGACAATCATGCAGATCTACTCTGTAAGCAATTTCGCAACGTTGCTTAGATCGATGCTGCACGCAAGACTGCAGATGCTAGCAGCTATGAAAGTTTGTGTGGTTTGGACTAGCGCGACATTCAAAAACTCTGTCCGCTGCTCTTCGCTCGTCTAGTGCAGATCTATTGCGACGCTTTCCACTCTCTCGGTCACTGTACCCCTATGCGCAAACTTCCCATAAACATGGAAATTGGCGGCTTATCCGTGGCCTTTCAACGAACGATGGTCGGAGCAGGCGCACGCCGCCAGCACACTCGCCAGGCTTCGGGCGACTGGGAACCCTTTCCTTAAGTGCGTCGGAGTATTCTCCACGCCAAATTACATCGAGGTCCACCAGGCGCAGATCAAACCGACGTCGAGAGCGCCGATTTATGCGCTTGCGCTCGTCTACTGCTGTTGAGAGGCAATCGAGTCGTTCTCGTCGTGTCCGGCTGCAGCCAGTCCTGTCCTTGTTTGCGCGACCGAACCTGGGCGAAGCCGCCCGATTTGCCAGATAACATTACTGCCCGGTGTTTCAGCCTCACGGATTGCAGCTGCTCTCCGCAAAGCTCAGCAGACAACGAAGTCTGGTTCTAGAGGGTCCACTACACGCGAGACTACTGTACGTGGCCACCACACTTTACCGGACTGTGGAGCCGATCGAGTATCTGGTCGACATCTCGACGGTGCATCTTAGACGTAACTCTCCTGCAGAAAGGGCCTCCCGCCTCCCAGCTACTACGCAGGATCAAACGTGCCTGGCGGGCCTGAAAGCGATCTTCATGTACCGCGTGCTGGGCAGCGACCGATAGCCACCAGCCGTCAGGGGTATGGCTCGCCAATTTCTAAGCACTTCCATTCGCGGTCCGTCCGAGCTGCAAGTGCGGGAACTCTGCTCATGCATGCTGCTGCGAGGATGCACGCTGCAGACGTGCTCATCGTGCACAAGGCTTGCGAATGATTCGAATCCATCCCAATGCGGTATTCAGCATAAGACCATTCCATACGGCGCTATTGCCACCAGCGGGGGTTCTCTGCTGAGGCCGCTGCACGCTCTCGCTGACCGAGTCGTGGTACCAGAGCTTCGGGTGCTTGACGTGGCTGCAGGAATCCTCACAGCATGTGCAAAGAGAGAGATATCACAACAATGTACATTGTACCGCCCGTCTCTTTGATTGCGGCCCTTGCTGCCGTCGCGCCGCTCGAGGAAGTCGAGCGAGCCGTTATCCAGGAAAAGCGCCCCTGACAGCGCCGTGCACCGTGCCCGGAGACGGACCCTGCGAAGGAGCAGGGATATGCTTCTCATTTCCTCGAACCGAAACTTGTGAAAGCCACCCATGCTAGTCTCCGGGTCGTTCAACCCCCAGCATCCAGTCCGCGCGCTGCGGCAGAGCTCCCCAAAAGCCATCATTCCCCCTTGCTGCTACCCTCCTCTACTGCCCGCAGCAAGGTGACCTCGGAGCCCTCAATTGACGGAGTGCGTAAAAGTACTCACGGTCCGCTCTCTCTTGTCCTCGCGGGTTGCCTATCCGACTCCTCCACGCATAGCCTCATGTTTTTACAGTTATAGCTGTCATAATAATTACTGGATTCTTCCGCCTGCCGCTCCCTACAACCGTACCCGAACGGCCACCTCGATAGGACCGACGTCGACGAACCCGCCAACATGGCCCCTTCTTTAAGTTTGCGACCTCGTACTGGCGCCAGTGAGCGTCCTCCCACCAGAGACAATGCCGACCACAGCCTCATCATCCCAAGCCGGACTTCGTCGCTTCACTCGAGGATAACCCAACCGCTTCCGTCAACTCTCAACGTCAAGCAGGGCGCGAGGAGCCCAAAGACTCTTACTCATGCCTACATGGTGTGCGGTGTTGGACGGGAGCCGTCGCAATGGGTGAAGGCACCTGCACCATCTCAGGGCAAGATTGGGCACATGAAGGGTGCAGTGGGTACCTTCTGGCTTCCTGAGATCTTGGGCAGCAGCCCAAGATTAGAGCAAGACAACGATATCGCGAGATCTCTGCATGCAGCTATGCGAGTATGTTCATACAACAACGCCATTGTTGTCGCTCTACTGACTAGTATTACAGGCATGTTTCCCTCACGACGTCGAGATTTGCACTGGCAGGAGCCAGCCGCATTGCGTACATCACTCTTTTGTTCTGCAACAAGATTCTTCACACACTCTTTACGGCATTGCGCTGCGCGTCTGGTCTCGCGCTGATGAGAAGAGGGCTGAGACCATCCGGGACCTCCGCAAGCGAATCGAGCCCGACTTTTTCGATAACCCAGACGAGACATACTGGATTCCGTACTGCCTTAGTTTCCTCTCCCGATACCCTTTGTACAACTTGCTCGGCGACTACCTACGCGGTATGTGGATTCACTGGAACAAGGCTACGAATCTGTTCCACGCCGAAGAGGTGTCGCGCATCCTCAGCTTCCCCGCCCCTCGTCTGAACGACCTGGTTCGAATCGACATGAAGGACTATGCGCTGTGCTACCAGTTCCCGTCCTCGCCTACTGGGTTCCAAAATTTCGCCATGTGGCCACTCTTCACGTGTCTGTCAATCCCCAACATCGTTGGTGTGATAGAGGCTGCTGTGTCACCAACACGACGAATCATCTTCACCAGTCATTACCCCGCGATGCTCACGATCGCTGCCGAGACTATCCGCTTCTGCGTGAGGGTTTACGAGTGGAGCGGTCTGTACGTACCCGTCGTACATGCGCGTCACGTCAAGGATCTGGTCCAGGAGCCGGGCCCATACATTCTTGGTGTAACCTCAGAATGCCGGTCGCTCTTCACAGCCCCTACAGATGCCCTCGTTGTCGATTTGGACCGCAATTTTGTCCTGACCTCCAGCCCGCCAACTGCCCTTACGGCAGGCCAGAGGACCAAGATGATCCAACGTCTGACACAGGCTCTTAATGGCGAAGTATCACCGACTGGTGTTCCACAGCATCTGCGATCCGCGTATGGCGGTGGCAAGCTCATTCCCGCGGGTCAAATTATCGTGATGCGTGGCGAGGTTGAGAGCATCCAGGATCCTGACTGGTGGACCCAAGACGCGGTTATGTCTGTTATGGACCACGTGTGCGAGAAATTGGTATGTATCCAGCCGCGCGAGTACACATTTGACCACATGCTAATACCACATCAGGGCCGCAACACTGGAGTGAAGGCCATATTTGGAGGCTCCGTCAAGAAGCCATTGATGACTAAGGTGTCGATGCGCCACTTGAACGAGATTGTCCGCGAGCGCAACCAATACTCGCGTGACGCACAAGAAGCCTGGACTGACTTCATCAACCTCAAGCAACGCTTGGACAGCGAGCTCGGTAAGGTTACTAAGAGAAACAACTTCTTGGTCGAGGAGCTTGAGAGCTGGAAGCAGCAGTTCCTCAAGTTCCAGGCTTTCGCCGAGCAGCTCACCAAGGAAACCCAGGATCTCAAGGTCAAAATTGAGAACCACAAGCGTGAGAACCGCCGCCTCACCAGTCTCATCGATCAACAGAAGGACGATGCCGCAAGGCTTACTGTCCGACTGTCTGGTACTGAGAAGCAGCGTGATGATGCTCTCGAAGCGCTTGTGCTTCAACAAGAGATCGCTGAGGAGCTCGAGCGTGAGAGGAAGAAGAACAAGAAGGAGCTTGCTGCACTGCAACACACTAACGGCGCCATCATGCGCCAAAGAGACGAAACGCAACGTGTTGTGCTTCACCTTCGTGCCCTCATCGAGGGTCAAACCCACCACATGGAGCACATTGTCAAGTCGCTCAACCAGGACGACATGTCAAATTACATGGATGCTGGCTTTGAGGATGTTCCTGAGGAGGACGAGGATGAGTTTGAGGACGCTGAGACACAGACTCAAACCCCGAGCCGCCGTTCTATCAAGGACAAGTCTGAGGTTGGTACTATCCGCGGCGTAGCCGGCGTTGAGAGCCGCCAGGAATCAAGAGCGAGCACTGCACAAGGCAAGCATCTCGACGGTGAGGACGTAACACCTGACATGGAACAGCGCCTATTCAACAACCCTGCACGCAACTCCAAGCGCTTCTCAAACCAGTCAATGGTTGACGTTGCCGACCGTGTCCTTCGCGACAAGACCGACGCGATTGCCTACATCATTCGCAACATCTCAGAACAGTGTGCTGCAGCTGTAGAGGGCCTTCAGCTCGCCCAGCGTGCTGACACTGAAGACGATAGCCACAGTGATCGTCGCAGCAGCGTCGGCCAGATGTCTTCAGCTGGAGGTCGCGCGCAGTCAACCATTGGCAGCGAGTACGGCGATGAGGACAACATGCTTCGCCCCAACCGAGGCTCAAGCATCCCCCCAACTCCCGACCTAAGCCACAGGTCTAGCACCTCCATGTCCATGGCCAGCGCCAGCACAACACCAGACCGTCACAGCTTACAGCACCGATCGCACGACATTCCCGTCGTACCAACACGTATCATCGAAGACGATGACGATGTGGATGGCAACGATGTCCACGCTGACATGATCCCCGTGTCCAAGTACGCGACACCACTCCAGCGACCCAACACTGCTGTACGCCACAACTTGCGATAAGCTGATTGTCGCCGTTGCTTGTTCCGTTCTTCCTCTACTTTGTCTTATCATTAGCGATCGAAACGAGATTAGCATTGATGCCCTTTTCCTTACCATGTTATCTACCCTGGCGTTGAACGGTCAAACCTAGGGACCCTATCTTCTTGTTTTGCACTTCGCTACTCTCCTTGAGAACACTGTTGTCTGAGACGACCCCCTTCTACTTTGGGTCATTCCTTATGTTTCTATGAGAAGAGTTGTCTTTGTTGTGGTCATACCCGAAGAAAGACGGATGGATGGAAGCAACTCCAGTATGTAGGTATAAAGCCTGAAGATAAGTGGTGGAAGAAGAAAAGTTCCTTGGAGGAACCCAAGGTGTTCTTTCTTCCATTGCGCTAGGCTGATGAGCAGATAGCTCTTGTGTATATCTGCTTGTAATTTGTTGTTTTGTTAGGATAATACCACTTTCTCCTTTTGTTCGATATACAAACGATCCATCTACATCATGCCTCTTTACCATCCGTGAACTTTCTATGCTCGACTGCTACCAGCTGGCTGAGATTGGTACCAAGGTGAAGGTGTCCTTCCCCGAGCGAACTACAAAGCAACTCTTCACACCTACATATTAGAAACCTTCAATACCGACACTACACTTGCGCGAGTTGACACACCCATGGTCACCGTACCAATTGCTTGGGTAGAAAACTCCCGCGATTGTCAGCACATAAGCTCGCTTTAATACCGCATACGTCCTGTACCCAAAATGCTTTAACCTTCTCCGCCCTTAGCACCACTATTGTCAAGTTGACTTGCCAACGATCAAGCCAATCAATCTGTGCGCCCCGGACTGAATTGGCTTGATTGATTAGATTGAATCCTATCAATCTGATCAATCAATCTGGCAATTTTGAGCTTGATTGACTCCTATTTTACGATATGCTGGATTGGATTGGCGTGCAATACGAATTGTCACAGCTTGATTGATCAGATTGATCTAGATTGATTGTTGACGAGTCTGCTGTCAACCATGAAAATCACCAACAGCCCGTCTGCTACCCTAGACAAGAACTTCACAACCCTTTCCAAGTCCGAGAGCTTCACCGACTAGATCAAGGTATCGCGAACATATATGACTATGCAGACTACTTGAATGAAGATGCTAGATTAGTCACAAAACAGAAGGCGCTCACATTGCTCACAAACCAGCAAACCTGGACGCCCAGGTTACCATACGAGAGACTGTTCCAGACAACTGGGCGTTTCTTTTTGCCATCTAAACCGTTCGGCTACAAGACTGGAAAGACTGCGACAAGACTTTCGCTCGGTCCACGTCCTACACCATGCGGCTGTTGAGCACTCGATATGAACAGAACCCAAGAATCGTTTGTCACCAGTGTTCGCCATGAAGTCCTTGTTCAAAAATGTTAAAAGCAAGACACCATCTGAAGATTTATTCCACTGTCCCTGTTAGAGCTTTCAATCTATCAGCCCTTGCTATATACATGATCCCAACGAGATGCGCCAATTTCTTGTCGACTCTGAAGAGCTCTACAGCAACATACCTTACAGAGACCTCGCTTCATCCTAGCGGATTTGAGCGATCAGCGCGTGCATGCCTAGCGATCATTCCACGTTCTCCCCAGAGTAGGTGAACATCGGTCACGGCCATCACACCGCTGTCAACAAGGATAACTTTATAGCAAACCGACTTCTCCTCCTCGAACATACAGGAAAGCTTGTTTTTCGGTGTATCCTGTGCTAATAGTTAGTAGCTCGATTGAAAGCTTTTTGTAATGGAGGTTCAATCTGGTCGTTATTCAACAAGGTTTATTCGTAGATGCAGGCATTCTTGCCTTTTCAGAAATTATGTGGGGACGTTTGCACCCAGTTTCAGCAGCAGAGCGAAAAAGACGGTGTTTGCTTTGGTCTGGATTAAAGTTCGTATGCGAATTCGAGAAGCCTAATCAAATTGATCGAAGCTTTGCTCGAGCATTAGCAGTACATTTAACAAATGTGGTTGGATATCTTAAATCAAGTTGACCAAGTCTGCCAATCATGATTGCAATCCTTAAACAAGTGAAACAAGTCAATCATGTTAACCAAATTTATCAATCGTGATTACCGTCTTCAACCCGATTCAAGCAAGCCTACATAGTGTGGTTGTTTATTGACAAGTCTTCACAGGACAATGGCGACAACAAGGACTCGCTGAGGTGACACGCCCACAGAAATACGCCATGTAGTTGTCAATAGTCAAGCCAAAGCCTTTAGCTCGATCGATTTGACTCGATTTGAAGAAAGTTTCTCTCACTGTGCTTGGTTGATATGACGGCGAGATTAAGGGTTAGTAGCAATGAAGCCTGCTTGGTAGACCCATCTGACCTGATTAAAGAAACCCCATGTCGGTCCGTATAACGGAATCTTATTGCGGGTTCGGTGTGATTACTCTGCATTGTGTGAATCCAAGTGACTGAGTCGCCAACTGCATTTAGGCTTCATTTGCTCCAAACATAATTTTTTTTTTGGAATGGGACTAGATAGTGAGGTAGAAGGCATAGGTTTGAGACTAAAAAAAAACACGTGCACGGAGTTGTGTGAGTGACCATATGTACCGCTGGGTTAATAGAAGATGGCATTATTATTGATGCTGATACAATGTTGACTGTAGTACCTATACCCGGAAAACAGCGATGGCACAACCTCCCATATAGAACATACGCTGATACACATAGATTTGGAGCGGATTGACAGATTGACCTGTCGTTAACGGGGTGATGCACGAGGATCGTCATTAGATTGGGCGCCAATTCGACAGTATTGCCGCAGATACTTAAAGACAGTCTTCGCATGCATGATCCCGATGTACGAGTACGAACCATACCGGTTCTCCTGCACTGGTTGACGTACGAAGAGAGTACAACGCACGTATCGATTTGATCCAGCGGATAGCCACGGAGAGTTTCTGACACCGAATCCACAATCTTACTCCAAAGGTAGACAGCGGCTGCGTTCTTGCATGAATCTAGTGGTAGGACTTACATTAGCTGCACGTAACGGTATGACCGTTGAGGTCTGAGTAGTGTATTGAGGGGCAGTCCTGTAATGTCATGTACCTGTGCAAGTCGAGCCGAGCTTTCGTCCTATGTTTATGGAGGGCCAATGGCGTCTTCAAAAAAGTCTAACTTTAGAAGATGACGGGCCGGTAGTGTGGCGGATGTTACAGGTTACATGTTTCCGATGTTGACAGTGTCAGAAAGCCGCGTAGCTAGATCTGTTCTGACAGTCAAGTGACGGTTTACCTGCATGAAGCCGGCTGAATAGAGTTTGTAGTTTTACGGTACCCGATAGCCGTTGGCGTGATCCTTGTTCAAAAGACGCTCAACCGGCTGTTCGCATGTTGCCGCGGATCACAGTGGTGACACCATAAGTAAAAGGGCCGGGGGGCGGGGGCGAGGCCTGGGACGGCATTGAGAAGGACCGTAATGTGTTGACCGCCTATCGAATGAAGACGGCAAAGCAACGGGGAAGCGAAGTGGCGAGCGATGAATCTTGACTCGGTCGCAAGCTGCAGTCGAAATAAAGTTCAGCGTGGGGCTACACCATGCAGTAGTCAACATCTCGCGTGTAGCGCACGTGTAAGAGAGAATGTCGAAAGGTACATAGTACTTGATAACAGTTTTATCGTTCTTACCCCGCATTTTGTCGCAACATTGAGATCGAGCGAGTAGATTGTATAGTTACCATACCTTGATCTCTGATACATTATGATGCAATTGCGTTGAGATCTTCGACATTCCCGGTCTGCAGAATCTGAGACGAACTGGGGACCAGGGTTGGTATGCGGCTAGGCTTCGCATCTTGGAGAACTCGTGGCTCGCGTATATAAGCTAGGGGACTTGTAACGATGGTGGGTCCTGATTTTAGTGCGGAAGAACGACAGGCGATGAATTCAGTAGTTCTTTGTGTGCTCGACAGAGACCTGCATCATCGACCAAATATTGCTCGAAGTATCGTTGCAATGATACTGGTGACGATTGCCTCTACCCTCTTCTCTGGTCGTCAACGATGAAAACCTGCAATGACATGCAAGATCGGCGAGGAAACAAGGCATGTCGTGCATATGGTCCCGTAGTCGCGTGTTTAGCACCTATAATAGCCGGCTGTTATTACACTGTGGGTAACGTACCTAGTACGCGAGTGGTTGGGCATCATCCCAAACTTGCTGGTGGCCTACACCATGCTCAGTTACTGCTGTGGGAACGAAGTGCCGGCAGAGCCTGCGGGCATGCCTGAGTTGTTGCTATGGCTTCTGCTCGAAGATATGCCGCTGGACCATACAGATTGACATGTCCGCTCATCTCCGGTCCTACCCTGTTACAATCTTTTTTGGCGAGAGGAATGAAGCGGACCATGCGGAAGCAGATGGTGCGTCGAGATTGAAGAAGACAAGGCTCCGCGCTCAAGGAGGAAGTGACGTGGGAGAGGATGCGAACATGTCTCAGGATTTTCAAGGTTCGAGGATGCGCAGTTGTCACAACCACATTGCTTAGGGCGGGGTCATCTACTGGCTGAGGAAAGCACGCGCGAGGTGCTCAACTCATAACGTGCGTGATATTGGTAAGCTTCGTCTCGAGGTGGTTGCCTATGTGGTTGGCTGTTGGCTGCCTATCACGTGGGGGGGTCACAACGTCTTCTGCACCAACTTTGCTTTCAATTCAAGTTTGATTCCTGGCTAACCTGCACACATGCTTGAGGTACAGTGATGCCATGTGTGTAAAGAGACAGATAAAAAGTGGCGATGGAGTCTGGTCGATGTGACTTCCTATCTGGGGAGTAGTGCGCCTGCGCCGATGGACATGAATCACTTAGGCACAGGGCGTTGATGGTGGCCAGATGGCAAGTTCCACCGCGCGTAGAATTGCAACAATCAGGGCGAGGGCCGGAGAGACTACGCTAAACTAACGGACAGTACTCGCGGACTTTTGTCGTTTTCGCAGAAAGGGGCTGGTATAGGGCGAGGAGGCAAAGCCACATGGCGTTGGTAGAGGGCACTAGAAACAATCACGTTCTCTCGAACAACTGCTGTGGCTTGATGCAGTTGTAGAATAGGAGCAAGGGCAAGGGGCTCGGCACTTTTGCGTATGTGGTGGAGGCGGCCTTGCAGTAGATGCCCCTCTTTGCATGCGGTTTCCACAGCGTTTCTGCAGCTTCGTCACCTGTGCCAAGAGCAGGGACGGGTAGTTCGCTTACGATTGACGGAGCTGAAACGCGCTATCAGTCGTGCTCGAGAGGCTGGCGACGGCGACGCGACGCGAGGCGGCATGATGAGCTGAAATGTTTCCTCAGCAATGAGATGAGGCTGAGGGGATCTACAGCCGCAATGGCTGCGTATGGAGGACAAGGCCGGGAGCGGACTGCCGGTGCATGAATGGCATTGCGCGTGCTATGCTCGGGCTCCTTTGTGGCATGACAAAGCTGCGTCGCCTGGTTCAGGTTAGAGATAGGCCAGGAGGATGGGAAGGAACGGCCGTCGATCGCTAGTGAGGCAAGACTAGATGGTGAAGGCTAGTGGGGTCCAAGGCAGGGGCGAACGACACGAAAACAAAGTTTACAAGTCATTATTCCTTGGGTAGCGGTCCAATTGCAGGACGGTCTACCATAGTATAACGTTGAAGGGGTCGCTGTCGACGCAGGGGAAGACGCTCACAGCGTGCATCCGTCGCCCGGACAGGAGTGGGACCGGCGAGCAGTTGACTCGAGAGTCAGGCAGTGGACTTGACGCCGAGGTTATCTAGGTACGGTCTTAGCCAGGCACACAGACGCCGATACAGCACAGGTACGGCACACTACTTGGGCCAACCTGCAGCAATTGGCTGGGGTATCCAAAGGCGGCCCCTGGAGACGCTAAGGGGCATCTGGCGCGTTGGTAACCCGCAGTAAGCCCTGCTTGCTTGCTCTCAAAGGGCCTTCACAAGCAAAATAATCCGCGTCTTCATTTTTTATCCTGGGGCTCTTCTTTTTTGTGCCCTTATCCTAATCGCTGCGAACGCAACCCACAGCCTGCTGCCCCGACTTCTAGGCGGCTAATCTGCGCTCGCACCAACCACCTTCACCACCACGGCCAGCATTGCTTCCGCGGATGAAGGCCGCTCCGACAACGCCCAAGTCACTCTTTGCTGGATCCACGTTCCTTCCACCGCAAAAGCATACACAACACCACATCCAACGGTCGGCGCACATACACCACTCGCACACAACGGCGCAGCCGTAAGCCGCACCCATGGCCACCTCACCACCAGGTTCGCCCGCAAACGGCGTTCCGCGGCCCATGAGCGCAATGATCCGACCGAACCGCAGCTCCAGTCGCATGAGCGTGAGCAGTAAACCCGGTGGCAGTAGGGCTTCAGATGAAGACAGCAGGACTGCAGTCAAAGTTGGTAGGTGCATTCTCAGGGTCCGCTGAACATCACCCATTCTAACCACAGTCTAATGCAGCTGTACGAGTGCGACCGCCACTGCAAAACGGCGAACCGGGCTACGAACTCATTCCACAGCGCTTTCGCGGCGCCCTCTGCCACGTCACATCACCCTCAAGTCTCACGATAGATGCTCCTGGCGGCAAGAAGGTCTTCGTGTTTGACCGCGTCTTTGGCGAGGACATTGAGCAGGAGGGTGTCTTTGAATACGTCTCAGACAGCGTCAAGTCCTTTGTTGAGGGCTACAATGTCTCCATCCTCGCATACGGCCAGTCCGGCGCTGGAAAGTCGTATACCATGGGTACTACAGGTCCGCGAGACCAGGCGGACAACGATGTCATGGGTATGTCGGACATTGCCTTGCCAAAAGCAAGACAGTCGTGCTAATTCACACTAGGCATCATTCCTCGCGCAGCGGCGCTGCTATTCGAGAAGCTTGAGGGTAACAGCAATCGAGGCTCATCAGGCATCCGCGCACCAAGCAGCCGTCTGTCGGGCATACACAACATTTCCACCAAGTCGTCGTCATCGTCATCAGCGAATCGCAACTGGCAGCTCAAGGCGACCTACGTCGAGGTAAGATAAGCCCTGATCAAGTGGAAAAACCAAGCAACTGACGAATGCAGATCTACAATGAGCAACTTCGCGACTTGCTGATCCCCGAGCATGTGGCTCCCAATGACAGGCCCCAAGTGAACATTCGCGAGGACCGCGACGGTCGCATTCTCCTAACTGGCCTGACCCAGATTCCTATCAACTCAGTCGATGATATGCTCGGCGCGCTCAACTTCGGCTCCGCAATCCGGCAAACCGATGCGACGGCGGTCAACGCCAAATCTTCCCGTTCACACGCAGTCTTCAGTCTAAACCTAGTCCAGAAGAAGTCGTCACCTGCCGCACCTACCTCGACTCGTGAGAAGCGCCGATCCGTCCCAATCGAGATGATGTCGGGCTCCTCGAGCGAGAGCTGGGTGACAGTCGACAGCAAGTTGCATTTTGTAGATCTGGCAGGAAGTGAGAGGTTGAAGAACACAGGAGCGCAGGGTGAGCGGGCTCGGGAGGGTATATCCATCAATGCAGGGCTTGCGAGCTTGGGCAAAGTCATCTCGCAGCTGTCGGCACGTTCCCATGGGGGCTACGTCTCGTACCGCGACTCTAGGCTCACGCGCCTGCTGCAGGACTCGCTTGGCGGAAACGCCATCACCTACATGATTGCTTGTGTTAACCCAGCCGAGTTCCACTTAAGCGAAACCTTGAACACCGTCCAGTACGCCCAGCGCGCCCGCGCTATCCAAGTCAAGCCCCAAATCCAACAAATCCATGACGACAGTGATAAACAGGCGGCCATCGACCGCTTGCGGGCCGAAGTCCAATTTCTCCGAGACCAGATTCGACTATCTGAGCGCACAGATAGAAAGAAAGCAAACCCTCAAGAGCGTCACGAGCGCCAGGACGAGCGCGAAGCTGAGCTTCAGAACCAGTTGCTTGACGTTCAAGAAAACTACAATGCGCTCAGCGCCCGTCACGCTAAGTTAATCTCCGAGATTACCAAAGCCCGCGACAACGAAGAAACTGAAACGCCTATGCTCAAGGATGCTATTGGTGACTCTGCACTTGAGAGGCTGAAACGATCCAATTCTTTTGCCGAGGCAGTCGAATCCGTAGTGTTGGAATACGAGAAGACGATCCAATCGCTGGAAGCCTCCCTTTCCAACACACGATCATCTCTGTCGAATAACGAGAGCGACCTTCTGGAGAAGGAGACACGCATTGCAATTCTCGAAAGCCAAAACCATCACCTGCAATCGCGCATTCAGAAGGCAATGGAACGGGACGCGAACAACGAAGAGTATGTCCAATCGCTCGAGCGCCAAATCGACAACTCAGCGAATGGCATCGAAAAGAACGACACTATCATTACTGAGCTGCGCGAGAAGCTGCAAAGGGCTCGCGAGAACGAAACAAGCAGCGAGGAATACATATCAACATTAGAAGAGCGTCTGGCCGAGAATGAGCAGGAGACTGAGATCATGACCCGTGAGATCGAGCGACTGAAGCATGTCGTCGAAAGGCAACGCAGCGTGGCCAAATTGGACAATCTCCTCCACGAGCTCGACCATAAGGATCCCGCTGATGACTCCTACGTCAACGGCCACTCCAAGACACCTAGTGATCCCTTCATCGAAAAGCGCCCTAAGCTGGAGAAGCGGGTTACTAGCGAGAGCATGCACCAGTTCGGCACGCCCGTGGATGCCATTCCTGAAGAGAGTGAGCGTCCACTCACAGCCAGCACATCTGCCCAACATGACGGTGCAGACGAGCAAAAGGATCGTTTTGCTGTCAAGGCTGCTTCAGCCGCAGGCGACGAGCCTTCCAGCCCGGCGCAAACTCGCTTTGTCAATGACAAACTCGACACCGTCACTCAAGAGCTGCTTGACCTACGCGTTGAACATGAAGGAACGCTTCAAGACTACGAGAAACTTGCCAGCAAATACCAAGAGGCTTTGCGGACTTTGGCCGCCCTTCAAGACTCTGTAGATGAGGCGCGCCGTAATGGAGTAACGTCAGTGGCTTCTTCTCGACCAAGCTCCTTCTTAGCAGAGGCGGGAACGAATGGTGTCACACCAGAGGATGGCCCACTATCGTCCTCGCGTACATTGTCTGCGGAATTGTCCTTAGCGGAGTCTGGCAACAACAATATTTCAGAAGAGGAGACGGAGGTCGGTCACGATGAGACCAAGGCTCGACGGACATCAGTCGCCTCCACGAACCAAGAGCAGCACATTCCTGACACCGTGCTGATCCAAGAGCTGAAGGCACTGAAGCTACTGCACAACGAGAAGGAGGAACGCATAGAGAAGCTTCAACAAACTTACTCCGACCTTCAAGAAGAGCATCAAGACACACTCGACTACGTCGAAGAGCTCAAGTCGGAGGTTCAGAAAGCCCAGATGCAAGCGAATCGACCATCTTCCCCGTCTGTCCACATGATTCGCAGAAAGTCCAGTCAAGCAGTTCTCGCGAACGACCGTTCTAACCGCGCATTCGCCTCACTTCGTAACTTGGCCTTGGATACTCTAGAAGAAGACCCTGATGCCATCCAAAACTTTGAGGTCAACCTCAACACTATCATGTCAGAGCTTCATGTCCGGTCTGAGCGAGTGCAGGATCTGGAGATGGAGTTGCAATCTGTACGCAAGGAGATGGAAGGCAAGATGACTTTGATCAGTGGCCTGACAAAAGAACGTTCTAGCTTGAAGGCTGGGTCTCCTCTCGACATCTCCATCGTTGCTTCGATGCAGGATCAGATGAAGCAGAATGAAGAGCACATCAAGGAGTTGAAGGATTCCCACACACAGCGCGAACAAGAACTCAGAGAACAAATTGAGACCCTCAAGGCTTCTGCGAAGGGCATTGATTCATCTGATGATCTAGCATCGCCGCGCCGGACGCCTGAGGCGACGCCGATGGTGAACGGTCACGAAGAACCTCAAGATGAGGCTAGTCGCCACACTCAGCTTACTACGCTCAGTGATGAAGCTGCTCACTGGCAGTCCAAGCACCTCGAGGCCATTGAAGCTACCAAGGCCTCCGAGAAACGACATCTTGAGACAGTTCGCGAACTAGAGTCTGCGAAACAGCGACTCGAAGTTGACCACGCTCTACGCGTGTCTGAGATCGAGCAAACCCGAGGCGCTGAGTCTGAGGCAGCTCTAGAACAGGAGAGAGCCAAGCACTCTGAGCTTATTGCTACCTTACAAGCCGAAGTTGACCAGCACAAATCAACGGCTGTCAACAACGCTGCTCGCCTTGCTGAGCTTGAAGAATCTCATGCAAGCATTATCCAACAGATTGAGGAAGACTCTGAAGCCCGGGCGCTCACCGAGAAGGAACTGGACACTCACCGGTCGCTTGTTTCCAACTTGGAGAGGCAGATCGAAGAGCACAAGGCAGCGATCGACTACCATCAACAAGGCATGGATTCTATCCAGAAGACACACGCAGTCGAGCTTGAAAAGCTTACGCTAGAGCTGACAACTCATCGAGAAACATCTGCCTCGCTCGAAGCGGATCTTTCCCAGGCCAAGTCCGAGATGGCGACGCTGCTTGAGAGTGTTTCGACTGCACTAGGCGAGGAGACAGACATCAGCAATGTGCAGTCTCATATCGAAGCACTGGTTCAGGAACGCAAGTCCATCACTACCAAGCTGGAGGAGGCTTTAGCCGACCGCGAGGTGGCTAGGAAAGACCTCGCGGAAGCCGCCAACGAAGTCAATACACTCAAGGGCAAGATGAAGGAGTTCGAAATCATCAACGCCGAGACATTGAAGGAGCTCGAGAAAGTCAGCGAGAAGGAGCATAAGAGCGCCCGTCTCGTACAAGAACTTGAAGATCAGCTCAACCAGAACTGGGACCAGCATGAGGCTGCCAACAACCGATTGTCGGCTCTACAAACTGAGCGCACTCGCGAGCTTCAAGATGCCATGAACCATGGTGAAGAACTTGAGAAGGAGGTACAGGAGTCGCGCATCAAGATCGCACTCTTGGAGGTAAGTTTGTCTTAGTCTCAACTTCGAACAATGAGCTAACATGATTTAGTCGCAACTGGTTGATGCGAAGCGAAACTCTACTCGTGTCTCTATGGATCCTCGTGAAGACCTTCAACGATCCAACTCGAACAACTCTACTGCGCGCAAGAGCACCGCGCACACCTCTTTGCCGTCACCACCACCTGCCATCCCTCTCCCTCCTCTCCCTCCTGGCAGCCCACCACCACAGGCCAGTGCGCCTTCTCCCCCTACCTCGCGCCATCAGAGCAAAGATATTGCGCATGCTCAGTTGGTCGAAGACCAAGAAGCTCGCATCCGTACCATCGAGAAGCACTTGTTTGCTGAAAAGCAGCTCACAGCTACCCTTGAGGATGCTCTGACTGACCTGGAAGCTTCAAGCACCAAGACCAAGACTGATCTGGATCAGTTTAGAAAGAAGTGTGCTACTCTGGAAGAGGAGTTGAACGTGATGCGCAAAGAGCGCAGCGCAGCACGCCACTCTCTCCAAGCCGTTGAAGAGGAACGCAATGCCCGTCTTCGCGTTGAGGCCGAGCGTGCCCACCTCGAAGCTCGCATGGCAGCTCTCAACAATGCGCAGAAAAAAGGCAAGAAGAAGGGCACCTTAAACTGCTTCTAAGCTTCTCCGCTTATCCACTCACCCACAACTTTAACCTTCATGTATTTGCTTCTTTGCTACCTGCTTATACCGGCGTACTGGAAGGGATCTTTACATACCACGCGCGACATACCCCCGATACACCTGCTCTACCTAGTTTGCCCTCCGAGGCTCGCAGTAGCGTCTTTTCTTCGACATGTCTTTATGCTTTCAACGATTTGCAACGCTCGCATCTCTGGCACACATCTACCGTTGGACGCGCTATGGTCGGTTGGACATAGAGAGGTCCTTGTCCGATACCTCTCTTCTTTCTTGCCTTTTATGTTTGCATGCCCCATACCCCCCTTACTTCACCTTACTTTACTTTACTTCACTTCACTTCACTTCATTCCAACTACTTTCCTAATGTATATTTTCACGGCAGTTGATGGCTCGAAAGGGCATTCAGTTTGAGATGGAACCAGGGCCTTGGATTGTCTTCATGCTCACCGTCGGATGAGAGCTTGCGTGTGCATAGCGAAGAGAGCGAAACGATCAACTTTTTTGCCTTTCTTGTTTTTAATTTGGGTTCTTCTTTTGGGACATTTGCGAAAGCAGATCAATAGGATCTATGAGAGGGTTTTTGATGGATGATCCACTGTGACAAAAATATCATGCCCTCTTTCTACCTACGACACGCCATTGTCTCGACCTTCCCGTGATGAAACACGAGTCCGATACGCTCATTGCACTACACCTTAGTCATCGTCAACGTAATTACTGGAACCAACGGAAAGCTATAGCAGGCAAGCCCTTGACATACTGCATCACATGACCCTTCATCATCTGCACCTTCATCACACCATCACACCACGAATCACGGAACTTAATCGTCACACTACGTCGATAACGCGTAATCTCGCTTTGCAGGTTTCAAACGCACTATGCGACGAGATCGCGATAATTTGCCTACCTAGGTAAGCAGATTTAGACGACTTACGCTAGGTCAACTGTGCCTCCTCAATGGATTCTTCTGTGCCGCTTCCTTCTGTTCCTAACTGTGCCTCCGCCCTTCTTTACTTGCAATATCTCCGTGCCGTTGTGTACGGCACAGTCGTGGTGCGGCACACATACGCGAGGGATGCGACGAAGCGTCAGTACAAGATTGTGGTGCGATGTTGTGTGAAGGATTTAGATGAGAAAGTGATATGTCGGGTACTTGCTCCGAATCTCTTTGCGTTGCGTTGTATAGATTAGGAAAGAGGTTGCAGCATATGGATCAGGGCACGGCTTTGAATGTCCGGTCGTTGTTGGTTTCATTGTTCTAGAATGTTGAGAAAATAGAAGAGACGGCTTGAGATTACATTGATATGATATCTGAACTTGTGCGCAGGTCCGAGAGAATTATGTGAAAGGTGGATAATTATATGAAAGATAAAAAATGGCAGAATGTTTACGCTGACGACATAGTTGGTATACGAGCGCTAATTCTGCTTGAGGGACATGCTTGTGTTTTATCACTGCGAGCGAAGAAATGTAGTTCGCGAAGTCTCATACATTCCGATCAACAAGCTCGTAACCAGCGAGTGATTGTCTGCGCGACTTCTTCTGACCTTTAGACTTAGCGTTCACGGTATGCAAAGCCCAAGCACCCTCATCATACCAGTAGCGTACCCCCAGAGAATCAAGTTCGTTCTTTTCCCCTTCACTACGCCACGCTGATTCCGCCGCTTCTCTGAGGTCATTGGACTGAGAGAACGTCAAGATCTCGCTCAGCTTCGCTTGCTGATAACACGGAATCTTGGTTTGCCGATATAGTCGTGCGTTCCATAAGACTAGGAATGCTGCGTTGATGAGTATCAAAACAGGCAGCACAAGCAAGAGTAGTGGCCGATTTGGATCCAGTTTGAGTGTGTGGGCGCTCGAACGCATTGTGACGGGATTGGCATCGGGCGAAGTACTTGCGCGAAGTGCAGTGGCCCCGATTGAAACACTGATGAAATGTCGAATTTTCTCCATTTCCCAACCTTTGTTCAAGCCTTCGTTGGTAGAAGTAAATCGGAGTGGAATCTCGCCCCAAGGAGCATCATACATCGGCATTGTCCCGAAGACGCTAGCCCCGTTCCCAACGGGTGATATAGCAAACCAGAGCGCCAATTCGTTCAAGCTTTTAGAGTTTCTCAGCTGTGCAACGCTTCCTAATTGTGCTCTCGCTGTATCGGGAGCCACTCCGACAGTGAGGATGTCATCCACAAACTCGATAGTTATTTGACACGCTATACTAGTGATTTGTTTGCCGAACCCCTCCGTAGTTGTGGTGTCACCTCCGACGATTGAACCGTTGATCGCAGCGAAAACAACCGTCGCCCGGGTTTTTGTTGGTGATTCAAATACGTAGTCGTCTGCCCAGACAGCAAGTTTGTCCTTGTTTCGAACTTTGACAGCAGTAGAATGTTGATCTCCCTCAGACCGCCCATTTTCGGGATTGTTCATCCTTGTATTGAATGTTAGAATCCCGTTTTTCCACTTCTTGGGTCTCGCTTTCCACCCTGTGCAGCTGGTCTCCTGTTGCAATCTTACAGCGTTTGCAGAGAAGTTGCCGCATTCTGACAAGGTCTTCCGGTCGAGAATCCAACTGCGTTGGTATCCCATTGGCTCGGTAGACATATTCCACGCCCATGAAGTGTACCAAGCTGCAGCTCGTTCCAGCATAACACCAGGAGGGTTTCTTTGTATGAATATTGGACCGATCATGCCACCCGGGCGTTCGTACAGACTCTCAAAGACGCTGGATTGATTTTGCTGATTAAATACACGTCCCATTAATGGAGCGCCGGCAAGTGGAAGCAATGTGATGTTAATGGTCGCAAACAGAATCAGACCAGAGTTGAGATTGCGTATCGTAAACACAGCAGCCGGGGAAGAAGCAATAGAGCCACCGCTCGCCTTAAGGTATATGTCCATCTGATTCAGTGTGAAGTTTTGTCGATACAGTAGCGGCCACAAAGCTGATTCAGAGAAAGCGTGGGCAGCATAGGCTATTGCTGCCAATCCGATGGAGTAAACTACTGTGCTGATTCCTTGCACGGTCCCGATGTTGTCCGTAATTTCTTGGGTGCGGCGAGGCACTGTGCAATTACTCGCCCATGCCGGGCAGTGAAGGATTTGTTTGCTCAACCACGAAGCGAAAAACACAACTGTAAATATACAGCTAATTCCAGCAAACAGGGCGAATGGAACGAGAGGACTGCGGGCAAGAAAACTCCAAAATCCGTGACGCCGAGCCAATTCCGGTCTTCTGACGAGGTTCTCAGTACTACTCGTGTTGATGGGAGGATGCAAGGTTGGCCAGAAGTTAGTCACCATAACTTCAATAGACGAAAGTCCAAAGTGGTATCGTTTACTGGTTACTGACGACTCTGATGATGTCGGAAACAATCGCTAAGTTCTCTCCCTCAATTCGATGCAAGATTTGAGTTTGTATGTTACCAGAACAAGCCATAAGGCTGAGACCTGGCAGAATCAGAAGGAGGGTTGCCCGAACATCTACTGGAAGCGAGTGCCACTTGCTGCTGCAACTGTTGGATGATTTTGCCGCATCCGGTCTCTTCAGAAGGCTGAAGTGTCAGCCCGCATAGATATCTATTGATACCGGCATCTTGATTTGCTCCTTCTGTAAGTTCGGGTATAAGGCAACGAATCTTCGTCATCGCCGCGCCAAATGCTCGGCGATGAATTCATGGCGCTACCTTGCGGCCTGTTGAGAATCGAAGATAACGCATATAAGGCACTGCGTGGCTTCTTGTAAGCTGCTAATGGTAGCCGGTGCGGGGTAATGAATTCAGTTAACGAACTCCTGTGACGATCATAGATGATACACCATACAGTACGGGTTGCTGGCCGGTGCGATCGTTTAATCGTATAAGTCTCACTAGATCAGTAGAATGGAAAGATGACTAAGTAGAAGAAGCCGATCTTCTGGATAGCAGGCTGATTTTAAAATCATGAATCATTGTCTCCATGCTGTAGATGTTTCTGTGGAGGTGTGCTAAAGCAATGTTGGAGGAAAATAGATGATCTAGGAGGTACCTAGGTAGGGGTTGAATACCTGGGTACCGCAGCAGAGGCTCTCAACTGCCATGAAACAGTCCTGGGAGAGGTTACTGACATTGCTGTAGATGCATATTCATCGAAGGCCTAGGCCAACTAGAACACATGCTAGGTGCGTCGACAACAATTGTCCCAAACATGCATCACGCTGAGGGCAGGTGGGGAACTGGTTGGCTGGGTTGGTTACATAAGCGGCGCTACGGAGGCTCGGCGCCGGAGCAAGCTAAAATTTCTGGAGCTCAAAACCAATCCAACATCATTCTCATCACCTACATCGCAACGCGCTTCATTATGCGCGCCTCCAAGTACTCATCTTGATCAATACTAACTCAAAGAGCGCGCATGCTTTACATTTCAGGTAAGCTTTTTCCGTCCCCGCGACTCCTGCAGAAGATTATCACATACGAACAATCCAAATCCTACAGCACCGTGAAGGACTACACAACTCTAGAATTACAATGATGCAATCAAGCGCATCAGCATTACCAATCTGTGTACTTGGACAGTTGCTGACAACGTTCTAGTATCGCAGTCACCAGCGCCAGCAGTTTCCTCATCTCTTCGCAATTTCTCTAAAGGTAAGACATCTCAACCTCTTCATCCCACCACCCGCAGAGTGATGAAAACACGACACGGAAAGGCATTCCTCGACCTGAATATACAATGTCGACACCCTTGCTTTTAGTTTCAGCCTTGTCTGACACTGCTAAACCCTACCGCAATTTTGCAAGACGTTATTCGCGATCAACTTGCTAACTCTGGTACTTGCAGGTACATACTCCCATACACACGAACCTTCCCCTCTGCGAACACTCCTGGCTTCCTGATGATACCTCGATGCGTCGGGCGGACATAACGTATGCCTTGACCGGCATCCATCAAAAGCAGGCGTACAAACCTGTGGGTGTTCGGAAGAGGCTTTACTTGTTGATAACAGCATCTCTGATTGCCGTCACATACCACATTTTGCGATGCGTTCTTGCGAACTGTTCAACTAACAGGCCTCGCAGGTATGACAAGCTCTTTCTTCCAACAGACGGTCCATCATTTCAATGATGATTCTTTTGATATTCACACTGTGTGAGCGGCGGCGTTGTAACGAGCGTCCGTCGTACTGATCACTACCACAAAATCTGATTTAATGAGGTATGTCAGAATCGAAGACTCTCCAAGAACGTTAACTAACGTGTGTGTACCAGGCTGATTCTTGATGGACTCGTACTTTCCATCCACCACGGATGTCGTATGTCTCTTTGGACGTATGCTAACATCTCGAATGCAGTTCCCACTCCGGTGTTTTCAGGTCTACTATCCTGCACTTTTTGGTAAGTTGAATCACATCCCGCTCTACACGCCACCCCTCGTATGATGAACAACATGATTTCGCTGTGTTCTTTCTTAATTACATTGAAGATACAATCACCTTGGAGAACTGATCCCTATACCTTAAAGTCGTCATCTGACAGCACATTTTGGTTGAACTGGTTTGCTAACCATGTACAGTGATTTGGTCTTGATCGCTGTTTCTGAGCAGATTCGCGATGGCAATAGTGTATATAGTAATGCAATCATATATTTGCCACATCTAATTCCCTGAACCTAGACCGTGATTGCGCAATGCTTGAACCAGTATGCTGTTGAACCGATCATCCTTGGATGAGTGCATAGATCCTATCGCCCACCGTGACCGCTCTTCTCACCGCAAAGCCATCCGGTGTATCAACATGTTCATGAACCCACACCCGCCAGATCCCCGAGACAAGACTCCCTGTACCGGCAGATTCCAGCATCTTGGGTCTTGCGTGCGTCTATGCAAACCACATTCGGTCTGGCTCGCGTCTAGACGCGCATACGCGCACCTGCATGAAATGGCGGTCAAGGACAGGATGCCCGCTGTTGTCAGATGCAAGAGAGACTTAGCTGCAGGTACCCATTTTGCTTTCGCCCATCTTGCTTGCAGTAGTATCTGTATATCTCCCGAGCAACCAAGATTTCTCTTCAGTTTGCATCGTGAGTGGGGAAGGCTCAGGCAGAGTCACAATAGTTCTGTGGAGTGTATTCGTGTTGATGGTACGCACGGTCAGCTTGCTCATCACCACTCGATTTTGTCTGCAAAGACTGTCTATCATCTGATTAGATGACTCCTTGAGCAAAGCTTGGTTCGGAATCAATGAAAGTGTATGTTGCGTTGTCTCGTGTTATGATGAGCTGTACTGTGTAGTCTTATCAAGAAACGAGTATAGTTTGACGCTCAAGAGTATTGGTGTGGGATGACGTGGTGCATATCATGTGGGGTTTTATGATCTGTGGCGCCTCGCGTGTAAAGACACGACTAAGACCTGCATGTACTGATCGAGCTGGATAATTGAGATGTTGGGGTAAGATGCTGAGTAAGAGTGTTCATTGGTGTCGTGGTGCTGCAGCTGTATTGACCGGGTGGGGGAAGGATGACATGGCATGACACGAGACCGAGGCAGTATGCACAATGAGCAGTCTATCACGGCCGTATGAACTATGGCCTCTGCGGTGTGAACTATCAGATGAAGCAGGCGAGGCTGGATCAACAGACTGACACGATGCAATGCAGGTGACATGCAGACGTTTGCGGGGGACACATTGGTAGTTCCACTGTACACAGACCGTGTATTGCTCAGCTCACGTAAACACTAGGTCCACATACCAAAGGGAAAATTTGTTATCGCCATAACAGTAGTCCACGGGCAGATGCAGATGATTAACACACATGCTTCGGGCCGAAGCCTTGCGGAGCCGTTCAGCTGACGTTGGATGGGAGATACCGATAAGATGTTCGGAGAGCGGGGAGTATACAATGGTCCGTACTCTGCAAAGACCTCGGGACCCTGAGATGGCATGAATGATGAAATCGGCGATATATGGGCAACGACAGGCTCTATGGCTGGCTAGATTTGATATTCGCCGAGAGCTGTTATTGTCAGCTGAGGAGCGGATGTACCATGGTATAGTAGCTGAGATGGTGCGAAACACGAGTGGCTGTTTCAACGTCCAGTGTCAATAAAGACAAATGCAACTGCGTAACTTGACTTCAAGGCCTAGTACCACCTACGTCGTCGTGCAGCAGCGACGGCGCCACAATATGAAGCTGAAGCTGCGACAGATTGCTCTGTCGTAATCGGAAGAACTGGTGGCTCGAGGCTGAGCTACCATCCCGCTAACGCGTTGCTTCTCCAACGTTTGGCTTCTTACTTCTTCTGTGATCAGATGTGCTTTTGTCAAGAGGGACATGGTACCGGAAACAAAGCAAGTTTGCCGCGATCGAGCGATGGCAACAGATCTCTCCTAAGTCTCTCCTGCGTCAGCGCCCGTCGTTTTGGCCAACTCGGTGTCGCAGGACGGCCTTAGGAACTAGGTCGTTTAGACTGGGTGCGCAGCCTGAACCGGTTTTCCTGAAGAAGCACAAAGACACAACGTTCGTCAAGAGTGACGCAAGCAGACACGGGCTGCCGCGCGGTGGGTTTTCTCCTATGCTCGTGCCGTGTCGCGTGGTTCTTTGACGCTCCGGCTGTTGTTGCATGTAATGGTGCTCGGGAGGGCTGAAGAACGATAAGCGTTGGCAGACCCTACCGATGCGGAGGAAAAAACGAATGTGGTTTTCAGACAGAGGGTAGCTCGGTGGTGCGCACCATATCCGGTACGGAAGATGACTTGCATTGCACTGTACTCGTCTCTGGTGTAAGCTGGTCGGGCTACTAGAATAGACGAACGATTGGCTGGGTATTGAGATTTCACAAACTGCCTGAATGCGCACTCATAACACGGACTTTGCCAGATGACATCGCTGTTCATTGTTGACCTAGTGATATTGGCACGCACAATTATCGTTGGAATGAATAGAGAAAAAGATGGTCATCAATAAAGCATGCTAGTCAGTGTTGGTCGTACGTCTCTCTGGTGACAGCCGCTGGCCGATCGTGGTGAAAATTCGGAAAGCTCAAGCTCGTGTCGGAGATTCTATACCCATCAGGCAGCATTCAGGGTGGGCCGGCAATCTACTCGGACAGCCTGTGACATGCCCTCAACACGGGAGAATAATTCTGGAAGAATGAGGGCCCCGGAGTAAATCTTGCTGGTCCCTGGCCCCAACAGCTCGCCCTGAGCAAGACGAAACCATCGTCGAGTGCGCATGGACAGCAGTTCCATTGTCACTCAGGGTCCGTCGCTGATGGCGCAGGGACTGACAGGAGGAACGACGGAATTGCGCGCGTCGGGAGGGAGCGGCCAGCTCAAAGTGTCCGTCCAAAGTGTGAATTAATCATGCAAACTCTCTCGAAAGAGGTTCGGTCTATTGATGGGCAAAAGCAACTTTGCCGCAACTCCGCAAAGGTTCCCGCAGAGAATAGAGTTGGGACTTGCGCTCGCTGCCGTTTCGTCGATCACAGGAGGTTACACGACGCGTCGGACTCTCCACAACGCGCCGTGCCCTGCAGCTTCTCGAAGACGCTTGAGATCATAGTTTATCGATGATGACATGTGAAGCAGCGGGGAGAAATCCTGTTCTGTTTCACTGCTTTGGAGGTCGTCTCCGCACATGCGACGCACATCCTCATTCCCACGGTGTTGGAGGAGCACATCATCGGCGCATCAAGGACGGTCCTTTCACTACGCTACTGACTCGAGCAGGGGATGGCTTGACGGTCTATCTCGCCGTCGTGGTTCCGGACTGCCGCGGGAAGACTAGAGGCACGCCTCGACAACGAAACCACGTTGACGGGTGCCCATGACGGATTCTGCCAATGAGCGCAGCCGCTAAGCCCCTGACGGCCAATGGAATAAGGCTGCATGACGGCCATCCAGGAACCTGCCACAAATCAGGAACCGGCGCCGGAGCGAGGATGAAAGGGGTGGAAACGTGGGCCGCAGCGAAATGACAGCTTGATGCTTGCTTGTGCCTGTGACGTTCCTGACGTTCCCTTGCGATCGAAGGATGGGTGCAGCATGTGTAATATAGATGCAGGCACCCAGGGGGCGCGAAGGGCAGGCAGACGGCAGCTACTTGAGAAGTGTATATTCTCAGCGTGGCTTTGCGGTGAGGGGAGCGTGTGCGCTGTACATAGGTGAGGCTATGTCTCTCGCGCGGTGAATTAGTCGTGGCCGTACATAAGACGCGTGCATGGCTAATGCACATGTATGCGCGCACGACAAAATTGGCACGGCGATGCACGTCGCATCACGTGGGGGATCATAAAGTGCAAATGGCCGCAAAAGTGAGAGCAGGGGGCCCAATGAAAGGAGACGATAAAAAACATCTTGCAACAATTTGTGCCATGGGCTGCCCAATGTTGGGCGCTAAGCTGCTTCGGTCAGCCGAACGCTCCTTCCTGCTAAGCTTGGAACCACCTTCGCGCCGTCCTTCACCACACTCGCCCCGAGCCTGGTCTGTCAGCCCCCGTCTTCATTTCGCGCCTATTCACTCCACCCCCCAGCGCCACACTCGCATCTCCCCCAAAAACAATCGCGTCGCCATGCTTCCTGCGCTGACCGCTTCACAAATCCACACGCTTCCCCCACCAGTCTCGCTGCGCATGAATTGTGTTTCGCTCGTTGACTACTAACCCGTCGCGTCTCTCTCCGCCCATCTGCCGCCTGTGCCAACGCACGCAGCAGCGACCGCTCTCACCATAGCAACAGGCCGACTGCTGGCCCTTTGACCGCACTTGTCCCGTCTAGGCCGCCCGATCTTCATTATTACGACTCACAACGCTCCCCGAGCGCCGCTTCCACTCTAATCTCTTGGTCTGGCCTGGCGACTCGTGCAAAGACCCAGTACCGCACCCCTTGCTGTCTCTCATTACACGCGCCGTCCATCAATCACAGCAGCCTCTCAAAGCCGGCGTCTTTTCGTTCGTGTGGCTCTGACCTCCATCACATCTCGCTCCCGCTAGATCGCTCCGTCTTCTGTTGCCCCAAGCCGAATCACTGGACCTTGCCAACTTTCACCTCCTTCACTTGCGATTCGGAAGTCCACATCCCTACTCCCCCGAGCGCACAGGCACTCTCAAATCTCCCAGCCCGATCATTAAGCTACCTGCGCTATGGTCACAAAGTCATTCCTCTTTCAACCTCACTAGAACATCCTAACCTGCGGAATACTACCCGTCTACCGTGGTCCTGGGCTTGTCTCCACACGCCCTCCCAACCGTCGTCTCTCATTTTCTCGACATTCCCGCACCTGCATCAACCTGGACCCTTACAACACGCTCCTATCGCATCTCAAACCCTCGATACGCACTGAACTCCCCCTCCCCCTCAACTCTACGACACATCCCCAAGACGTCTAAGAACCAACATCACCTTCTGCAACTACAACCGTCACATGAGATGAACTAAAGCCCCCTCGAGCATCGAGCATCATCGTCCAAGGACTCCACAATAGGTACGTCCAGTCCATCGCTCGTCATGACGCATCTCCTAACGTGTACAGTCCTTCCCATTGGAAGTATCTGCTATAACAGATCTTCAACACAAAAGGGTACATTCACATCAATATGCATCCAGAATCACAAGCACAGCCACATGGCTGGGCCTCCCTTGAGGAGAGGTATGAGGTGATGAAGGAGATTGGTGACGGCAGCTTCGGCAGCGTCGCGCTTGCACGCGTACGAACTGCGGGATCTCACATCGCTCGTCGTGGTACTCTGGTATGTACAACGTTACACAGGAACTGAGGTATCGAGTCAACTGACGCGTCACAGGTCGCGATCAAGACCATGAAGAAGACTTTCGACTCGTTCTCGAGCTGTCTCGAGCTTCGGGAAGTTATCTTCCTACGATCACTACCACCACATCCTCATCTGGTTCCAGCCCTGGACATCTTCCTGGACCCTTACAGCCGAAGGCTTCACATTGCCATGGAATTCATGGACGGTAATCTGTACCAGCTCATGAAGGCACGGGATCACAAGCCAATGGACGCGCACAGTGTAAAGAGCATTTTGTTCCAGATAATGTCCGGACTGGAGCACATTCACGACCGCGAGTTCTTCCACCGTGACATCAAGCCAGAGAACATCCTCGTCTCAACATCGCAACAAAACGACACATCCCACCCCTTCCGACGTTACTCAGCAATGATGACTCCTCCTTCAACACCCCCAGCCTATACGATCAAGATTGCCGACTTTGGCCTAGCAAGGGAGACACACTCCAAGCTTCCATACACAACCTACGTTTCCACCAGGTGGTACCGTGCGCCTGAAGTGCTCCTACGTGCTGGCCAATACTCAGCACCCGTCGATATCTGGGCAGTGGGTGCTATGGCTGTCGAGATCGCAACCCTGAAGCCCCTCTTCCCTGGTGGAAACGAGGTTGACCAAGTCTGGAGAGTGTGCGAGATCATGGGCAGCCCTGGCGGTTGGGTCAACAAGCACGGCCAACGTGTCGGTGGCGGTGAGTGGAAAGAGGGCGTCAGGTTAGCGCAGAAGCTGGGCTTCTCATTCCCCAAGGTATGTCACTCGAGGTTCTTGAGACACGATTCCAGCTAACAATCACATAGATGGCCCCACACTCAATAGACACCATTCTGCCATCACCACAATGGCCTGCTAGCTTGGCACAATTCGTCACATGGTGTCTGCTATGGGACCCCCGCGCCAGGCCTACTTCTCGACAAGCTCTTGACCACGAGTACTTCCAAGACGCTGTTGATCCTCTACGCCTTAAGTCTTCGTCGTCTCGATTGTTGGGTCGCAAAGGATCCGAAATCTCTGGCAAGGACTCACCAGATGCCTCGCCCAAACTCACATCCAAGACCTCGTCATGGCTTCGTCGATCACTCGTCGCTCGTGAGAGTGCCCCAGCAGTCCCACAACACACCACACAGCAACCTTTGTCGCCTCGGCCATCTCCAGCTCACGCGAATTCTGATGTGAGTGGGTCGACCAAGCAGCGCCCGGCTGCCACTAAGCGAGCTACGTGGACAAATGGGGCTTCCAACAATGGCGCGCCTATCCCAATCTTACCTTCCATCAAGCCGATCTCACCACTTTCGGCCGAAGTTACTGCACAAGCCACTGCAGCAAGCAAGGTCGGACGACAGCTCTCCGTCAATTCACACGGCAATCACTACGCGGATGTGCACCGACAAGAGGCAGAGAGAGCCCTGAATGGACAGTCGGATGTGACATCTCCTGTTAACGGCCAGAAAGAGGGGTTCTTCTCGCACCTACGCAAGCGCGCTCGACGCCTCTCAGGCCGTTATCAGACTCCCATGTCGCCAAACTCAGACGACATCGAGGCCAATGCCGGATGCGCTCCATGGGCGGCCACTAGCGCCAGGCAATCCTTGATCATGGATCAATCACAAGGCGCCCAATCAGCCTCCACTTCCGATTTCTCTGAGCTAGACAAAGCACTGCAGCATGTCAGAGACAGCGTGGAGGCACATTCCCAACAGACTGCCTCAACTAGGAGCTCGCGTGTTGCAACGAACCCAATGCTCAAGCGCCACCACTCAGTACCTCACGGTCCTGAGCCCCGAAACTCAGAGAACGGACCTAATGCACCAATCTCCTCTAGGACACGACGAGCGCTCCAGAACAAGTCTAACCCGTCAAATCAGTACGAGGTTCCCAACGAAGAAGAAGAGTTGCTCAGCGAAGTTCTTGCATCCGCAACAAAGGCTGCAAAGAAACTGGACCAGCCGAAACCTCAAGGTCCACGCCCCGCGGTGTCATACCCGACTCCGTCTCCATCACAGAACCGCAACAGTGTGGGGTTCGGACAATCTGACTATATGACACCCAGCAAGCCTATGGACATTTCCCAACATCAGAGCAAGAACGAGCAATCTGTTTCCAAGTGGCCAACACCGCCCGATGACGGTTCAGACTGGGCTTCAAGTGTGGCCGCCAGCCTTATGGCAGCTCAAACCCGACACCGATGATATCCAACATCGCGGGACCCATACTTCTTTTCGCCTTGCCTTCGCTGCATGCTCTTCCATCCATATAATTGTAATTTGGGTCACCGCACCCGCTCATTGTCGCTTCCTATACGACCGTACGACATTGAGCTCTCCCGTCTGGAACGGTGCACGATTACAGAAAGATAGACACAGACGCTATGCGCTGCAAAGCCCTCAAAAGCAAAGCGCACTCTCTGGGATGGTGTTACTGGCGTTATAACACACCTCATCGTCCTTTTGCGCAACCACCATCGTTTTACCATTTCACAACGTCAACGTTGTCCTTTTTCTCTCTCTCAATATCAGCTCCACATTCGCTCTGTACCACCACCACATATTTCCTTTTACTGAGTCAACATCTCGGGTGGCATCTTACATCATACTTGTGGCGGATCGACACGAGATTATCGTCTGTTCATTTCGCGGGAAATTGTCGATACCTTGTCAGCAAGTTACTCGGGTCTACTACAGGGATTGTCCGTGTTTGGGGACACCCTGTGTACACCTTGCTTCTGTTTCAGTTTTTTTTTGGCGCGTCTTGCTGGCGCTACCCCGTACTATACTAGACCGAGTTTCCTTTATGTGCTTCATCTCGTCGGCGGATACCCCCAGTTTGAGCATTTGGCGACTACATCATACCATCACCAGTATTATTTACATATATCCTTGTTGGTTAAAAGGGAAGGGGTGATCGAGGGAGGTAACCTTGTTTTCTTGGGATAAAACTTGGTACACGGGAGGTGGGTAGAATAGTTTTTGAGCGATCAACTGGCCCTGTTTCAACTCTCCTTGCGTACCATTATTACCTGCACTCTCCTTGCGTACTCTATCTTGATTTTTTCTCAGCCCCCACATACCAACCGTTGTAATATGTAATAAGACATATAGCCCAGGATGGCTAGTCATTGTATGTTTCTTGCCTCGCGTCTTTCGCGTATGGCTCATGGGAAGGAGTTTGATACCACCTGGATTCTGTTTTCATACTGCAAAGCCTCGGTTCTGGCTGGACCGAACGCGTATCTCATATGTAACATTAGTTAGCTACTCCATCATCATCAATGAACGCTGCTCGCCTGCCTGCGCCTATTGCGGCATCAGACTGCAATAAGTATACACTGTTCTATCCTCAGCATCCATGCCAGACCCTGTATATCTATTCGCTTTGACGGCAACAAGTACGTGCTTTCGCCACAGGACACGCAATAATCTTGCGTCACCTTGACCAGACAACGCATCACCCGCGTTATCGCCACAGCCATGAACCCTTCTTGCGTTCACGATGACTCAACACTAGCCACGTCTTCGCTTGGGCTTTGGGCTTCAAGCATATCCCCTATGTACCACAGACCCTGATTCTCCGAGATCACCATCGGTCCTACTCAAGATCGTCAATATACCGTACCGGCCTTCCTTACGTTATCTTCACTTGGCTTGGACAGCATCTTCCTGGACATGTAGATGAAAAGACGATATCTGAGTATACAGCGATATCCTCGTCAGCGTCGGGCAGCCGAACTCCACGGCATGATCGTCAGCTCAAGTGCAGACCAAGTCCGTGTGTAGTGACATTGGTATTGTGTATCTTGCGCTCTCTCGTCTAGCCTGTGAGTGGTGGTCGTGGAGAGAAGGAAGTGCGCGTGGTACAGTAGGGCGTCAGGGGATCAGGGCCGGCCCGTTGCGTATACACACTTGCATGTGCAGCCACAGCGGAAAAGACATGGAATGACGTCGGTTCTGGCTGTGAATAGGCAATAGTGTTGCTTCTTCTACTTCTTCGAGCGCAGAGGTTGGTAGCATGAAAGGGGGATATTACCGGCTGAAAAAAAAAGAAAGCAAAAGGATGCGCTGAGGTTACAGTGAGAATGCAAGTCGTACCTTGACATGCAATATAGAAAAAGCGGCTTCAAGTGTCTTGCAGCATGCCAAATCCGATAATCCTGATCAATGATGAGATATATTTGATTTTCAAAGAAACCCATAACCGATGCGAATGCATTATTGCACGGCCAGCTCCGGTTCTATACGTGTAGAAAGAACGCCACCCAATGCTCATGCCCGTGTCTAATATGTTCGTTCTTTCGTAAACAAAGCTTTACCATCCGCCGCCAGCGGTCACGGCCAATCCAGCAACACGTTCCATATCGCTTTGCTTCTTTTTGCCAACATCGCTTTCTACTTTGATATACGATGTGTATATCAGCTTCTGTTGATCGACGCCCGTAATGCCGGCCCAATGTGCCATGAGATCCTTCATACGTGATCTCGATATACCATCAACGACATCATGCTCGGGACTGTGACCGTTCGTTCGCGCATTTGCCTCGTCTTCCGAATCGCTGCCCGAGAAGTAGGCCTCGTCTACCCTTGCGAGCCACTCTTTCTGCTCCTTCGGTCCTGGCTTCGGTGCGGGCGCATCTTCATTCGCTTCTTGAACCCCTTCGTAGACGCGTACTTCTTCTACTTCCTGAACCTTGACTTGTCCACCACCGTTTGTACATCCGCCTGGACAAGCCATGACTTCGACGTAAGCATAATCTTTGACGCCCTCTCCTGCGGCTGTGGCACCACCTGGCCTTCTGCTTACACCTGTTTTGCCGCCTGGTAACCTACTGGCTTTGGCTGGTTTAAGTCGCCGTACCAAGTTCTGGATATTCCTGAAACCGTAGAACCGTGCTGCTTTGATTATTGTTTCTGAGCCACGGACGACCGAGTACTCCACCACATCGGCATTCCGCCCTCTTGCGACTGATATCGAGGATCCCGGATTCTGAGCTTGGTATGTTTGTAGTATGTGATGTAGATATCCACCGGAGGGCCCAGCAGCTACGCTCTGATTCTTCCGGCGCGAAGGAGGGAATAGGAAAGCGTCGATCTTTGAGTCTGGGAAGGGTGTTCGATCGGCAGAGGAGAGCGGTGTTCGTGGAAGAGAAGCAAAGTTGATACCACGAGCAGCTGCAAGGTGTAGTAGCTCACGGGCTGTAATCACACAATCGGTGTCTCTTATCTTGTCCTGAGATTGATCATAGCTAGGTAACCAGGCAGCGGAGGTGAGCTCGCCACGGCTAGCCTCGAGTTTCTTGTCGAAACATGGCATGATTGCGAGATGCCATATCTGAGACGGTGGCACGTTGTAACGTTCGCTGAGTACTGACTTGATTAATGTGCCGGTAAGTGCTTGCGGCGACTTGAGCCGCGAGAGATGTGGAAGGACATATGGGTGTGTCTTCTCGGCGTAGCATATCCAGCCAGGGCAGGCCGACGTAAGAATGGGTGCTTTCGGTGTGGTATCTATTGCGCCCTCAGAGCCAGGCTTTGGAGATGCCTTGAGTGCTTCGGGAGATAGAGCATTTGTAACCTCGTCCGCCGCCGCTACGAGGCAGGCTTCGCGCATGGCATTGGTGTCGATGACCCATGTGAAGTCACTTCCCTGGTGGCCACCAGACTTCAAGCCTGAGGGTCCACTGAGAAGCTGCGCAATCATATTTCCGGCTTCTACGTCAGAAACATTGAAGACGGCCGCCAGACTTGCGCGAGTCTGCGGTGAGATGCTGGCGACGAACAGCTTTCCTTGGGCATTGTGTCCATTTACACCGTTCGTCACTCCGTTACTGGTATGTCCATTTGTTGCCCCATTTGTGCCATTATGTGCCAGCCACGGTGTGCGTAACGACGGGTAGGTATCGAGCGTTGTGAGGACCTCGGTATGCGATTGTAGCGAAACTAGTACTGCCTCTGCACTCGTTACACAGCCTGAGCACGCGAGACAGTCCGTAAGCGATATTGAAGCGGGTGGTGGCGGTTCTGCTGCAGCGGCTTTCTCTTCGGTTGTGACTTCGTATGGATCCTATGACCTTTGTCAGAATGCGCCGGCCTATGACGCAACGCGCGAGTCAAACACACCGAGTTATCTGCTTGTTGCACTGGAAGCGTCTCTATAGGCTTTATACACGCGACACCCGGCGAAATAAAATCGTTGAGGTCGTCTGCCGAAAGAATGGCGCTCATGTTGCGCCGTGTTCTAGTGGGGGAGGGGCGACAGGCGCTATCGCGATGCGACTTGAAGAATGTACGCGAAGACAATAAACACCTTACTATGCAGGCAGAATTAATGATTCAATGAAGAAAGAAAGAAGAGCGCAGTACTACTTGGAAAGTCCGTATCCCTCGCCCCGATGTCGCGGAGAAAGCAGTCACGCAACGCGCCGGCCTATCGATAGGCTCGCATTTCTAAAAGATTCCGATGACAAACCTCCGCGGCGAGTTGCCACACTAGGTATCCACTTCCTCTGCATGCGAACCTCTGTTGCTGCTCACGTGCTCGCGCATGCCATTCTCGAATGCAACAGAAACACATGTTCACGCCTGGCTACATCAGCTGACGCGATACGGTTGCTCACCCAGCATAGGAACATATAGTACGCGGGGTGCGTCTGCTCGGCAGATTGATTTAGCCAGGCAAGCCGCGCATCGAATGGTCGTAGGGAAGGCCTCAAACCTGGAAAGTGAGCAACATGAATATAGTATTTCGATCTACCTCTGACCATACTATGTCGCTGCATCTTACTAGCTGATCATGCTTTCTTTCATATCTTCGCAGTACCGCTCCTGCTACGCTACCCCTATGTATGCGACGCATTTTCATCGATACCTTGAGACCAATGTCTTCGAAGAGCAGCGCGAGATTCGAGGTTGCAAAGAGAAGGACTGCTTGGAGCTCGGCGCCTAGATTGCTGACGACATGTGTTTTCTTCGGTGCCTTGTGGTTATGGTTCAACATGAGGACGCCTGGAGTCTTGATACCGGTAGATTCATTTGCCTACGTACAAGATGAGAGCCTGAGGGACATTTTAAACACTACGTTAGGGGTATGGGAGAGCCCCAACCAACACTACCGTTCGCTAACACAGTCTAAGTTCGAAGGCATCTTGGTCCTCAACCTTCCATTCCGTACCGACCGTCGCGATGCGATGAGCCTTTCAGCAGCCGCCTCAAACATCAAGCTCGAGTTCGTGGAAGGCGTCACGGGTGGGAGCATCAACGAAAAAGCATACCCTCCACCAGAAGAGAACAGGAAGCATTCTGCAGGCATTCGAGGAAGTTGGAGAACACATATGAATGCTCTACAAAGGTACATGGTCTCTGAACTTTATTACGAGATGATAGTAGGCTAACAACCTGAAGAATAGTCGACCATAATCTTACCACCGCACTGATTTTCGAAGACGACGTAGACTGGGACATTCGGATTCGTCAAAATCTACAACGTTTCGCACTCGCATCACGCTTTTTATCAGGGAACCATGGTATCTCTACAGTGAAGGACAAACTCGAAACGCATACAAACACAGAGACAGAAGACACAGCCTTCAAGATCATCGACACTTCAAACCTCCCAAAGACACTAACCTCCCTCCCTTTATCTTCCATACCCTCCTACAGTAGCAATCCCCACATCTCACCCTACGGCGACCCAACACAATGGGACATACTCTGGCTCGGCCACTGCGGTACCGGCATGCCACGTCCAGCACTCAGTCCACACATCCCCATCAACCATCGCCACAGCACTACTACGACCATCTTAACCCAACCCAACGACTTCACGGTCCCCTCTGCACAACACCTGAAAGCTCACCCCTTCCAAGGTGACCCCGACGCCCTAGGTACCACATTCCCACCACACACACGAATCTATCACCAAGCAACGGGCGGGACTCTATGTACAGTCAGCTACGCCGTCTCCCAACGCGGCGCCCGACGCCTCCTCCATCAATTTGGCGTAAGTGGGTGGAACGGCATTTTCGACAGCGAACTAGGCCGGTGGTGTGCTGGCAATGATCCTGACATGGGCCGGCAGGGCCAGAACTCTCATACCACTGTGGAGGGTGGGGGCATAGGTGTGAGTGGAGACGAGAGGGTGTGTGTAACGGTTCAGCCACCGATATTTGCGCATCATCATCCAAACAATGGGGAGAGTGATATTGGAGGGTTGGGTGGAGGTTATGCGAAAAGGTACGAGACAAAATATTTGAGGTATAGCGTTAGGATGAATCTTGCGGCTTTGGTTGGGAGGGTAGGGGGAGAAGGTGACACGGAGGGTTTGGTGGACCAGTGGCCTGATGATGAGGAATGAGGATGGTTGTCACGAAAGTGTTTCTGGAAGAGATAATCAAGTTGAAGTGATATGGTAGTGGTATTTCCAAAGTCCCTGTTGTAGCTGTTGCAATCCGCCTACTACGGCTGTGGCTCTTGACTCTCCTCACTCTCTTCGCTTTCCTTCTCCCATGCATACAGCCGTTCGCAAAAAGACAAATCTTCTCGGTACCCACCGAGGCGTTCTCCCTTTACCTTCCTTCAAACTATGATTATAATGGGAATGAACGACTCGAAGGTATCATGAACTGAACAACAAGCGGCCGTCCCATCGTCCCCTCCGTGTAACGCCAGTAAAAGCCAAGAAAATGCTCCCCTTATACAATGCACAAGCTCACTGGGTATAATGACCTTGCGCCTTTTGTGTTCAAACAGATTCAATGCGTGTTGCAGATGGCAGCCTCGATATGACTCCGGGCTCCGCTGGTTGCATGATCGATTTTGCGCCTGTGTTGTGCATAGTTCCGCATTGTTGTGCGATCCAGGGTTTTGTGTGGAAAGTATCGCGAATACGCAGTCCTTGTCGTCTAGCTGATCATTGGCAGCCTCAGTCCAATTGTATTCTGTTGCTCAAGTCCGTCTTATTCTTCCTTCAGCCGAGATAGAACATGTAGATCGTCCAACACAACTGTTCTCCACATGGCAAAATCGCATCAGTCGAAATTTTCAACTCTTCTGCGTGACTGAGACTTCACTCAATGAGCGGTTTCCGTACGCCTCCCACGATTGCAATTCCGAGTGCGCGCAAGCCTTCTGGGTCATTGGATCGAATAATAGTACTGGCGGGTAACATGGGGTTGTCGGGTGTGACGTGTGCGGCGTCCTTGGCTGCCTGCTCAATGGCCTCCATCTCCTCTTTGCAGCCAGCGTGGTCAAACGGACAAACGACGATGGGCTGACGGAGAAGAATATCCCTCGCTGACGACATTTGTGCCTACTCCCAGTCAGCAAAATTCACAACATCTGGTTTCAAGTGCAGCCTACCTTGACTGTGAGGTAATACTCTATTTTGTATAGAGTACCAGTTGTCGTGAATCCAGTAACAGCATACATGGGGAATTCTTTCTGCCCTCTAGGTATGATACCTGCGTTGTCTCGTAAATCTTTTGCGGGAAAGACCAGTCCGAGGTTGGTGAAGTATCCAGCTTCAGGCATCTTCACTCCGACCTGCTGCTGTGTTTTTGCCAACGTTTTGACCTTGCGAGTCGGTTCGTCTCCCTCGTGATTGAAGATGATCTCCTCGTCAATCCCAACAGTAATCTTTTGTATCGTAACCTTCTTTGCCTTGCTCAGCCAGTCGGGATTAGGGCTCAGTTTGATGTATACAGAGACTGGATCCATTGGCCCGTAGCTCCATCTCGGCAGGCTGATCCCAAGAGTGACCAGGTGGTCCGTTACTCGTTCGGCGCTCTCTGGTCGGTTGTACATGCCAAATGTTGAGAGGGTGTCGTATCGTTGTATGGGTACTGCGAAAGGATACTTTTTCTGTTCTTGAGGCCCTTGTTGCACTGTCACGACGAGTTCGTAGAATGTCTCAGCTGTCCGACTAGGTAGTTGTAGACTCGCGGGCGGTACCCTCCTCGCTACTTCCTCTCCACCACGCCCATAGGGTATGAAGATGACGAACGGGAGGTCCATGCATAGTATGCTCTCGTGTTCTCTTCCAGGTGAACATCGATATAGGAGCATTTCCTTGCCAACAATGTCGGTAATCTCCTTGCGCGGGGCTGCCAGGTGCTTCTTCGTGACCGAGTCGGCAGACGGGTGTATTGTTTCGCGCCGGTGTAGTGCGATGGTGACGAGGGAGACATTGACGGGCGCTGAGACTCCAATGAGTGGCCGGATCTCGACCTTGCCTTCTATGCGAGGCTGTGGTGTGTGTCAGCATCAGGCCAGTACCCTTGCTGAAGGAAAGTTGGTCATACAGCGACTCCAGGCGAGCTACTTGGAGCGCAAGAGGTCCAATGAGAACAGAAGGAGAGTAGAGACACGTACGAGTGTTGCTGATATGCCTGGATAGCCAACCAGAAAGTTACTGTTTGGCGGTCCTGAGACGCGAACAAAGGCCGACATGTTCGTTTCTCGCAGCGCAGGCCTGGGAGGGCAGCGAGCGCTGCATGGGCGTGGGTATGGCCTTTCAGGATGTGCTTGGCCCGTCCAAGTCGCGCGTTTGAGGCTTTAATGTGCTGGTGCGCCGGCCAACTACGCCGTGCTTGGAGCTAGGTAGCCTTCCGGGCAGCGAATTGTGGGGGTGGAATGATGTAGGCGCCTCGTATCTTGAACCAGCGGGGCTCTGGGTGGCAGCGACGCCGGTGGATGCGCGGCGGACCCGTGGGTTAGGGATGCGATATGGATACGGTCGTGTTTGGAGTGAATGCGCGGCGGGGATACTGTGGTGGATTACGTCCCGAGAGTCGTAGGGCTGCCCGAGTGGAGCTTATGCGGCTGGCGCTTATGATGTCCAACGTCTACCAGCGTGGAGAGCCCAGGGGGCGGAGCGCGATGCTGGCTATAGCAATGATGATGACAGCGAATGCAGGGTGATTGCATGCAGTAAACGCAGTCGGATAGCCGCGCGATGTTCTAGGCGCGGCGAGGGTGGAGGTAGAGGAGCTTCTCGACTTCGAGGGTCCGATTCGTGCGCCATCATTGCTCCTCCCAAACCACAAACACGACCGATCGGCACCCGCGACCATGTCCGTCACGGTGCGTCCCAACTCTGTGCCATCTCGGACGCGCTGCTAATTGCACACAGCTACATACCACCAAGGGCGACATCAAACTCGAAGTCTTCTGCGAAGCCGTCCCCAAGACGGCTGAGAACTTCCTCGCCCTCTGCGCATCCGCCTTCTACAACTCCTCGCCTTTCCACCGCCTGATCCCGTCCTTCATGGTTCAGACCGGTGCCCCCGCCTCCGACCCAAAGTCCAAGACCTCCACCTCCATCTATGATACGCCAAACCAGCTGTTCGAGGACGAGATTCGGCCTGCGCTGAGACACAATGCGAGGGGAATCGTGAGCATGGCGAACAAGGGCGCAAATTCAAACGGCTCACAGTTCTTCATCACCTTCGCGCCAGCACCGCATTTAGACGGGAAGAACACCGTCTTTGGAAAAGTGCTAGAAGGGTGGGAGGTGCTGGATGACATGGAGAGCGTTCAGGTAGACAAGAAGTCAAGACCGCTCGAGAAGATGGAGATCAAGAGCGTCACAATCCATGCAAACCCGCTTGCAGGATGAACAAGGTGTGATTAGGCAGACAGTGGCTGCAACGCGACATCATCTAAGCTGAGAGCGTAACGTGTGATTGGAGCCTGAAGGATGTCGCGGCATTTTAAGAAAAAGAAACCGCAAATCAATGTCTGAGCAACGGGTACCATCACAGTGCCAATGTCGGACCAACAGATATCAGGTCGCTGTAGCCATCACAAAGCATCGGTAGAAGGAAAGAGTGGGCTGTGAGATCATATCATACTGATCATGGCTGGCGAGGCCGTGGTATCTACGAAGCGCCGACCTAATGCAAGAGGAGTCAAGAAAATCTAAGAGAGGTCCAAGTTGTCCACCCTACGCGCCGTTGGTCGTTGTTCCGTTCGACAAACTCGCCGCATGCTCCTCCTCGTAACCCTCCGTCTTCATATCCAGCAATCCTAATTCCTCCTCCTCAGCCTCTGTCCGCTTGTAGTCCTCAACCTTGATCTTAGGATCGGGCTCCGGCGCAGTAAAGCTCTGGACATAGCTGCTGGCAAGAGGGTCTTCAAGAACAAGAGTGAACTTGTCTTCGCCGTTGATGGCGGCAGAGAGGTTGTGGAAGAAGGTGTTCCACTTCTGCTTGGATTCTGAGTCCATCGAGTCTCCTCCATCGCCAGCGTCGAAGATTGAGGATCTCAAGTCATCACGTACTTGGGTCAGGAGACCTTCGATCGTGGTGAACCTACCACCAAGAGTACCGGGTTCGACACTGAGGTTGAGCTCGAGGCACGACATAGCGCACGACTCGGCTTTGAGAATGTCTCGTGACAGATCCTCCTTGCTGTCTACAGTGACTGTGATCCGGCGGCCCAGTTCGGGAACTTCGCCTCCGGTCTTGACTTCGTTGCTTCGGTCTGCATTACGTTAGCTGATGAACCCTAATTGTTTGATCAGTTCAACTTACATCCGCAGTGGTCGCACACTGTGCTCATCAGGACTACCTGCTTGAAATGGGGAATGTTGACCATCTTCATATTCGTAGTACACGACTTGGTGCATCCCGGGCAGCTGGCAGGGAACGAATAGACCTGGTTCTCCACGATATCGTCCTCATCTACATTGTTCACCATGGGAGCATGGGCGGAAGGCATCTCCGGGTACATCTGTGAAGCCTTGTACTCTTCTCGAATCTCCGTGGCAGGGGCCTCGCCGCTGGTATCGCCGAGACCGAGCGCTTCGTTCTGTGCAGCAGTTCGTGGGTATTCGTTGCGAGAGTATTTACCTGCACCAAGTACGCTTGGAGGCTCGATCGAGGAGTTGCCGGCGGGGTCGTCGATGGTGACCTTGAATGGTAGTTTCTCTCCGCTTGCCATCTGCTTGATTGTGTTGATGACTCCCTGCAACTGCTCATAGACCTCTGGTACCACCTGCTTCCTCTCTTCCTGCTTCTGCTCCAGATCTTGCGCTACCATCGCGAGGATGCCTTCTACATTCGTCAGTTGTCCTCGGCCAGGTGGTATCTCTAGGTCGATGTCTTCAACGCGGAATATCGCCGTGTCGCTCTTGATGATCTGACGGCTCAGATCGTCGGCTGATTCGACTTTGAGGGTGAACTTGATGCCCCGTTGCTGGATCTCGCCAGCAGGCTGAACCTCGGAGTTCTTGAAGTGGCAATGCGGGCATGAGAAAGACATGAGAACGATCTCGCGGAAAAATGGAATTCTAGTGAGGAGAAGGCGCGTAGTACCCTTGAGAGTGTCAGCTGAGTCGACCATTGTCTTGCAAACGCGCCTACATCTTCATGACAGTTCATACACATGCTCTCAATCTCATCGACGACCTTTGTGTCGTCGTCTCCTTGTTGGGCGCTCGCCTCTGCGACCTTGCGGCCCATATCCTCGAAGAGGTCCTTCGCGAGACTCTGTTGCTGTGCCATATTTGCAATCGATTATTGACGTTGTAGGTGGTGTTGAATAGAGGAATCGTGCGTGTAACTGGATTAACTTTCGCAAGTTGTGATGACATAACGTCTGGAAATTTTTGAGCCCCGCGCTTGCATAGCGGGGTGTCGCTAGACCCTTCCATGCAGGTGCGCTTTCAGTCAGCCCTACGGAGCTTATAGCGCAAAGTCCATGAAATCGAGCCTGCCCGCACCCGAGTCCTGCGTCTTCTTCTTGTCAAGCATAGCTTGCAAGCCGCCCCTTCGTGCCTTTTGTCTTTGCTTGCTGCTCGCGTTTATAGTCTTTGCAGCGACATTTTCCTCTTTGTTGGTAGTAGTCGTTGCCTCCGAGATTGGATCCGTGTCCACTGGCGGCTGTAATCTCTCGGTCAATTTGCGACGTCTTCGCTCTCGTGGAAGCGATTGATGTGTCTCTCGCTGACACCGCAAGCAGGTATAGCAGATACTCTTTTCAAGCTCCGATGACTTGTTGCCAATACTTCTCTGGTTTCCTTTGTTCGAGACCTTGCATGACCATCCTGGAATCATTACATTCCCACATGCGCCGCAAACACTTCGACGATAGGCATCCGATTCTTTGCTCGATATGTCGACTTCAGCATCTTCAATTAGCTTGTTGCGTGCATTGCCCAGAAACGCTGCCGTCGTTGGCGATGGAACTGCGAGGATATAAGCAGCTTCTTGGAGGAACTTCGCCCTCAGTTGAGTTTGGTCTGCTGAAGCCATGTGTTGAGAGGACCTAAATGATCTCTGTGCAGGTCTTGGAAAGCTTCCTGCAGGTCCAGTATCTCCACGTGCTCGCTAGTTTATCGCAACTCCGACCTCCGACGCTAGTGCTGCAGGTCCCTCGATCGTACTTTCTTCGACAACAGCCTCCACTGCAGCAAATACTCTGCGAGTATATTGTGACTTCTGCGCCTATGCACTGCGCAACAAAGATTTCACCAGCATCTCTGTAGTCGCGTTGCTGATAGCGCTCGTTCTTACTAACTACCAGGTTACGAACCTCATTGAGTATGGCCGCCCCAGAGTTAATAGAACAGCAGAACCTGCGTATAGCAGTAGAAGGTTGCGGTCACGGAGTGCTACACGAAATCTATGCATCTGTGGCAAAAGCGTGTGAATTGAAAGGTTGGCCAGATGTTGATCTCTTGATCATCGGCGGCGACTTTCAGGTATGCAAACCGATTACAATGTCCACCCAGCGACTGACTTCGTAGGCTGTTCGAAATGCGTCCGATCTCAAGGCAGTATCGATGCCTTCCAAGTACTATGCGATGCACGACTTTCACGAATACTATTCAGGCTTGCGCACAGCCCCGTACCTCACTATATTTATTGGAGGCAACCACGAAGCGAGCAACTACATGTGGGAGCTATACTACGGCGGCTGGGCCGCCCCGAAGATATATTACATGGGTGCCGCCAACGTAATACGGCTAGGGCCATTGCGCATTGCTGGGTTGTCTGGTATTTGGAAAGGCTACAACTACAAGAAGCCGCACTACGAGCGCTTGCCCTACAATAGTGATGACGTTAGGAGCATTTACCACGTTCGGGAAATTGACGTGCGGAAACTGCTTCAGATACGCACACAGGTGGATATCGGTCTAAGCCATGACTGGCCGCGTGGTATGGAGTGGAAAGGCAATTACCGACAACTCTTTAGCTGGAAGCCAGACTTTGAACAAGAAGCCAAGGACGGCACTCTCGGTAGCGTTGCCGCGAAGGACGTCCTCGAGCACTTGCGACCACCCCACTGGTTCAGCGCCCATATGCATGCTAAGTTTCCAGCTGTATGGAACCACGCAGAAGCTCCGAATATGGCGCCCGATACCGACAACCCTGTTCCGACGGTCGTGAATGACGGCGAGATCGATCTGGAGGACGTAGACGAGGAGCCCATCCCAGCGCCCAAGAATGATGCGGAGATTGATCTCGATATGGATTTGGGTGACGATGAGGCGCCGCCTGTACCAGTCGCAGAGCCAAAGGAGCTCCCTAAATCTAACATGACGGAGAGCGAATCCCAAATCCCTGATGATATTCGGAGTCTTCTACCAGAATCTTTCTCACGCTCAACCTTTGAGCCAAAACAGACTTTGCCCTTCCCTGAAGACATTACGAATAAGACAACCAACTTTCTCGCACTTGACAAGTGCTTGCCCAAGCGAAGCTTTCTCCAGTTGTTGGAAATAGAGCCACATTCACCTGCTGAATTGCAAAGACCTTTGCAGCTACAGTACGACAAAGAATGGCTTGCCATTACTCGCGTCTTTGCCGATCACCTCCAGGTGGGGGATCCACACGCGCAAGTCCCTGCAGACAAAGGTGATGCTTTCTACCGACCTCTTGTGGAGAAGGAGATGAGTTGGGTTGAGGAGAATATCATTGCTACCAACAAGATGACCATCCCAGAGGATTTCACACGGACTGCGCCGGTATACGAGCCTGCTTTAGGCATTCATGTCCAAGAGTCCCCGCAAGAGTAC
>Ga0265797_10000409_pt1 | contig 79055 bp, 69 predicted proteins | sample P2T30metagenome_FD_192433 | JGI IMG/M metagenome (GOLD analysis project Ga0265797, IMG submission 192433) | Plant litter microbial communities from East Loma Ridge, Irvine, California - P2 T30 | ecosystem: Environmental > Terrestrial > Plant litter > Unclassified | place: USA: California... | reverse complement strand
GGCCGTTCAACGGCCAGCCGGGCTTCGAGGTGCTCGTCCCGCTCGAGCTCGCCGACGGCGACGTCTTCCTCGTCGACCGGGGCTGGGTGCCGACCGGCAACGCGCAGGACGCCCCGGACGAGGTGCCGGCTCCCCCGACCGGCGAGGTGACGGTGACGGTACGACTGAAGCCGGGCGAGCCGCGCGTCGGCGACCGCACCGACATCGCCGGCACGAACCAGGTGGCGACGATCCAGCTCGACGACGTCGCGGCGCGTCTCGACGAGCCTCTGCTCACAGGCGCCTACGGCCTCCTGGCGAGCGAGGACCCTGCCCCGGCGACCCGCCCGGTGCCGTCCGTCGAACCCGAGATCGACACGGGCCTCAACCTCTCGTACTTCGTGCAGTGGCTGATGTTCGCCGTGGGTGCCTTCGCGTTCCTCTTCTACGTGGTCCGCCAGGAGCACCGCAACCGCACGGCGGACCCGGACGAGCTCGAGGAGCGCGAGGCCGAGCGGCGCCGGCGGAGGACTGCACGGGGCGGCACCGACGACGAGGCCGAGGACGCCCTCCTCGACGCCGCCGGTCGTTGACCGACCGGCAGCCCCCGCTGAGAGCGGATCAGGCCAGGTTGATGAGCTCGCTGTAGTCCTTGGTCCAGTGGTCCTCGGTGCCCTCGGGCATGATGAGGACCCGCTCGGGATTGAGGGCCTCGACCGCACCCTCGTCGTGGCTCACGAGCACGACGGCGCCCTCGTAGTTGGCGAGCGCGTCGAGGATCTCGAGACGGCTGGCCGGGTCGAGGTTGTTCGTGGGCTCGTCGAGGAGCAGCACGTTGGCTCCCGAGACCACGATCATGGCCAGCGCGAGGCGCGTCTTCTCGCCTCCGGAGAGGACGCCGGCGGGCTTCGCGGAGTCGTCGCCCGTGAAGAGGAACGACCCCAGCACGCGGCGTGCCTCCATCTCGGTGATGTTCGGGGACGACGAGACCATGTTCTCGAGGACGCTGCGCTTGACGTCGATGGTCTCGTGCTCCTGGGCGTAGTAGCCCACGCGCAGGCCGTGGCCCGGCTCGAGCTGGCCGGTGTCGGGCTCGTCGACGCTGGCCAGGATGCGCAGCAGCGTGGTCTTCCCGGCGCCGTTGAGGCCGAGGATGACGACCTTCGAGCCGCGGTCGATGGCCAGGTCGACGGCCGTGAAGATCTCGAGCGACCCGTAGCTCTTCGACAGGTTCGACGCCATGAGCGGCGTGCGCCCGCACGCCACCGGCGTCGGGAACCGCAGCTTGGCCACGCGGTCGACGGCACGGACCTCCTCGAGTCCCGACAGCAGGCGCTCGGCACGGGCCACCATCTGGTGGGCCGCGGCGGCCTTGGAGGCCTTCGCGCCGAAGCGCGCGGCCTGCTTCTGCAGGGCGGAGGCCTGCTTCTCAGCGTTGGACCGTTCCTTCTTGCGACGCTCCTCGTCGGCGGCGCGCTGGCGCTGGTAGTTGCGCCACCCCATGTTGTAGATGTCGATCGACTGCCGGTTGGCGTCCAGGTAGAAGACGCGGTTGACGACCTCCTCGACGAGCTCGATGTCGTGGCTGATGACGATCACGCCGCCCTGGTAGGTCTTCAGGTACTCGCGGAGCCAGGTCACGCTGTCGGCGTCGAGGTGGTTGGTCGGCTCGTCGAGGATCATCGTGTCGGCCGCCGAGAACAGGATGCGCGCGAGCTCGATGCGGCGGCGCTGGCCTCCGGAGAGCGTGGAGAGCGGCTGGTCGAGGATCCTGTCGGGGAGGCTGAGGTTGCTGGCGATGGACGCCGCCTCCGCCTCGGCCGCGTAGCCGCCGAGGGCGTTGAACCGGTCGTCGAGGTCGCCGTAGCGCTTCATCGCACGCTCGGCGACGGCCGGGTCGGGATCGCCCATCTCGAGCGTGGCGGCCTGGATGCCGAGCAGGAGCTGGCCCAGCCCCCTGGCGTCCAGGATGCGCGTGCGCGCGAGGTCTTCCGGGTTGCCGCTGCGCGGGTCCTGCGGCAGGTACCCGATCTCGCCGCCGCGCTCGATCACGCCGCCCGTGGGCTGCGTCTCGCCGGCCAGCGTCTTGGTCATGGTGGTCTTGCCGGCGCCGTTGCGGCCGACGAGGCCGATCTTGTCGCCCTTGTCCACGCGGAACGTCACGCCGTCCATGAGGAGGCGGGCTCCCACGCGGATCTCGAGGTCGCGAACGTTCAGCACAGCAGGGGGTCCAATCGGTCGGTGTGGTGGGCCGGCGAGGAGCCGTGCCCGCACGGGCAGGACCCCCGGTCGCGAGACCGGGGGTCCGAGGGGATGATGGTCAGATCGAGAAGCCGATGGCGCGCATCATGTCGCGGCCGTCGTCCGTGATGCGATCGGGGCCCCACGGCGGCATCCAGACCCAGTTGATCCGGAAGGCGTCGACGACGCCGTCCAGCGCGGCGGCGGTCTCGCTCTCGATGACGTCCGTGAGGGGGCACCCCGCGGAGGTCAGCGTCATGCTGATGATGAGGGCGTTCTCGTGCTCCTCGTCCATCGCCAGGTCGTAGATGAGGCCGAGGTCGACGACGTTGACGCCGAGCTCGGGGTCGACGACCTCCTTGAGGGCCTCGATGGTCGTGTCGAACTTCTCCGGGGAGAGCGCGACGGCCACGGTCAGGACCCCTGCGCCGCCGACGCGGCGGCGGTGACGTAGGTGTCGTAGCCCTCGGCCTCGAGGCGGTCGGCGAGCTCCGGACCGCCTTCGTCGGCGACGTGGCCGTCGACGAACACGTGCACGAAGTCGGGCTTGATGTACCGCAGGATGCGCGTGTAGTGCGTGATGAGCAGGAGGCCCAGCCCCGTGTTGGCGGCGGCACGGTTCACGCCCTCGGAGACGATCTTGAGGGCGTCGACGTCGAGACCGGAGTCGGTCTCGTCGAGGACGGCGAACTTCGGCTTGAGCAGCTCGAGCTGCATGATCTCGTGTCGCTTCTTCTCGCCGCCCGAGAAGCCCTCGTTGACGTTCCGCTCGGCGAACGCCTGGTCCATCTTGAGGGCCGTCATCGACTCGCGGAGGTCCTTGATCCAGCCGCGGATGGCCGGGGCCTCACCGTCGAGCGCCGTCTTGGCGGTCCGGAGGAAGTTCGACACCGTCACGCCGGGGATCTCGACCGGGTACTGCATGGCGAGGAAGAGCCCGGCACGGGCACGCTCGTCGACGCTCATGTCGAGCACCTCCCGGCCGTCGAGGCGGATGGAGCCTCCGTCGACGTTGTACCGGGGGTGGCCCGCGATGGTGTAGGCGAGGGTCGACTTGCCGGAGCCGTTGGGGCCCATGACCGCGTGGATCTCGCCCTCGCGGATGGTGAGGTCGACGCCCTTGAGGATCGGCTTGGGACCCTGGTCGGTGTCGATGCTGACCTTGAGGTCACGGATCTCGAGAGTGGACATGCTGGCGTTCCTCACTGTGCGTCGCCGGCGGCCGGCGACTGGGCGTTCGTGTCGACGTAGACGTCACCGTCGACGACGGTGACGGAGAAGACGGGGACGGGTTCGTAGGCGGGCAGCGTGAGCGGCTTGCCGGTGGTGAGCTCGAACTTCGAGCCGTGCGCCCAGCACTCGAGGGTGTCGTCCTCGACGAAGCCCTCGGCGAGCGAGATGTCCCCGTGGGTGCAGGTGTCGCCGATGGCGTGGATCGTGCCCGCGGAGTCCTTGACCACGGCGATCGCGACGCCGTCGACGACGACGCGCTTCGCCTGGGCGGGCGTCACCTCGTCGCTGGTGCAGACCTTGGTGGCCATCAGAGGACCTCGCCCGTCAGCTCGGCCTCGAGGGCCGCCACGAGGCGCTCCTGGAGCTCGGGCTCGCCGATCTTCTGCACGACCTCGGCGAGGAAGCCGAGGACCACGAGGCGACGTGCCTCGGCCTCGTCGATCCCGCGCGACTGGAGGTAGAAGAGGTGCTCGTCGTCGAAGCGGCCGGTGGCGCTGGCGTGGCCCGCCCCCGCGATGTCGCCCGTCTCGATCTCGAGGTTGGGGATCGAGTCGGCGCGCGTGCCCTCGCTGAGCACGAGGTTGCGGTTCTGCTCGTAGCTGTCCGTGCCGGGGGCGGAACGCGCGATGAGCACGTCGCCGATCCAGACGGTGCGCGCACCCTCGCCCTGCAGGGCACCCTTGTAGTTGACGCGGCTGCGGGTGGCGGGCGCGTCGTGGTGCACGTAGACCTGCTGCTCGAGGTGCTGGCCGGCGTCGGCGAAGTAGACGCCGTTGAGCTCGGCGTCCGCACCCTGCTCGGCGAGGTGCGCGGACGGGTTCACCCGGACGACGGACCCGCCGAGGCTGACGACGAAGTGCTTGAGCTGGGCGTCGCGACCGACGCGGGCGAAGTGGCTGGCCAGGTGGACGGCGGTGTCGTCCCACTCCTGCAGCGTCACGAGGGTGAGGTGCGCGCCGTCGTCGACGACGATCTCGACGTTCTCGACGAGCGACGCCGCGCCCGTGTTGCGCAGGACGACGAGCGAGCGCGTGCCGGCCGCGGCGTGCACGATCGTGTGGCCCGCCCGCGGGGTCGCGTCGAGCCCGGAGCGCCCGATGGTGATGCTCGAGGGCTCGTCGCCCGTGAGCCGCACGACGAGCACCTTCTCGGTCGAGGCCCAGGCGTTCGCGGAGGCCTTGTCCTCGGGCGTCCCCGCCCGACCCACGAGGGGATCGGACGCGTCCGCCCAGTCGACGGACGCCCCGGCGGTCTCCCGCGCCAGGAAGGCGTACGGGGACCCGTCCAGCGGACCGTCGATGAGCGGGCGGAGACGGCCGACGGGACTGAGCTTCCAGTCGACCTCGCGGCCGGTCACCTCGGCGAACGCCGCCGGGTCGGTGGACCGGAAGCGCTCGGACCGGGTCTGGACGGGGACGAGGCCCCAGCCGCCGTCCGTGTGGGCACGGGCGCCGTGCTGGGGGCGGTCGTCGACGGACTCGGTGCTCGTCGGGTCTGCGGTGGTCGGTGCTGCGGAGCTCATCTAGCCGACGGATCCTTCCATGCTCATCTCGATCAGCTTGTTCAGCTCGAGGGCGTACTCCATGGGGAGCTCACGGGCGATGGGCTCGATGAACCCCCGCACGATCATGGCCATGGCCTCGTCCTCCGCCATGCCGCGAGACATGAGGTAGAAGAGCTGCTCCTCGCTCACGCGCGACACGGTCGCCTCGTGGCCCAGCTGCACGTCATCGACGCGGATGTCGATCGCCGGGTACGTGTCCGAGCGGGAGATCGTGTCGACCAGCAGTGCGTCGCAGCGCACCGTGTTGGCCGAGTGGTGCGCGGCTTCGTCGACGCGGATCTCGCCGCGGTAGCCGGCACGGCCGCCGCCGCGGGCGATCGACTTGGAGACGATCGACGACGTCGTGTAGGGCGCCATGTGGACCATCTTCGCGCCCGCGTCCTGGTGCTGCCCGGGGCCCGCGAAGGCCACGGAGAGCGTCTCGCCCTTCGCGTGCTCGCCGGCCAGGTAGATGGACGGGTACTTCATCGTCACCTTGGAGCCGATGTTGCCGTCGATCCACTCCATCGTCGCGCCCTCGTGGGCGATGGCCCGCTTCGTGACGAGGTTGTAGACGTTGTTCGACCAGTTCTGGATCGTCGTGTAGCGCACGCGGGCGTTCTTCTTGACGATGATCTCGACGACGGCCGAGTGCAGCGAGTCGCTCTTGTAGATCGGGGCGGTGCAGCCCTCGATGTAGTGGACGTAGCTGTCCTCGTCGGCGATGATCAGCGTCCGCTCGAACTGGCCCATGTTCTCGGTGTTGATCCGGAAGTACGCCTGCAGCGGGATCTCGACGTGCACGCCCTTGGGGACGTAGACGAACGAGCCGCCGGACCACACCGCGGTGTTGAGCGCCGCGAACTTGTTGTCGCCGGCGGGGATGACCGTGCCGAAGTACTCCTGGAACAGCTCGGGGTGCTCGCGGAGCGCCGTGTCGGTGTCCATGAAGATGACGCCCTGCTCCTCCAGGTCCTCGCGGATCTGGTGGTACACGACCTCCGACTCGTACTGGGCAGCGACGCCCGCGACGAGGCGGCTGCGCTCGGCCTCGGGGATCCCGAGCTTCTCGTACGTGTTCTTGATGTCGTCGGGCAGGTCCTCCCAGCTGGTGGCCTGCTTCTCCGTCGAGCGGACGAAGTACTTGATGTTGTCGAAGTCGATGCCGGAGAGGTCGGCGCCCCAGGTCGGCATGGGCTTCCGGTCGAAGAGCGCGAGCCCCTTGAGCCGGTTCGCGAGCATCCACTCGGGCTCGTCCTTGAGCGCCGAGATGTCGCTCACGACCTCGGTCGAGATGCCGCGGCGGGCGGAGGCACCCGCGACGTCGGAGTCGGCCCAGCCGAACTCGTATTGGCCGAGGCCTTCCAGCTCGGGGCGGTCGATCAGCACGTCTGACATGTCTACCTCTTTCTCTGCCTGGTCGAACAGGACGTCGCGGACAGGCATTCCCTCGCGGGGCGAGACGAACGCTCCCGGTCCCGGCAGCGGCCCACGCTCGGGACGAACGTGGAGGTGCCGCTGCTTAGACTGATCGGGTGATCGGGGCCGTCGGCGGGCTGCCGGCACGACCCGGGGCGGCGTCGTCGTCGCCCTGGTGGGAGTGTTCCTGAACCCGTCGATTCTACAGGGCCAGCCCCAGAAACCAACGAAAGGCAGCACTTCGTGAGCAACGCACAGGCGACGCCCCCCGGACTCGTCGCCCGGGCCTGGTCCTGGCTGCCGTCGACGGTCGACCGGCGCGTGCGGGTGGTCGCCTGGGCTTCGCTGGTCTGCCAGCTCCTCCTCATCGGCACCGGAGGCGCGGTCCGGCTGACCGGGTCCGGCCTCGGCTGCCCCACGTGGCCCCAGTGCGTCGAGGGATCCTTCACGAACACGCCCGAGATGGGCGTGCACGGCGTCATCGAGTTCGGCAACCGTCTGCTCACCTTCGTGCTGGCCGTCGTGGTCATCGCCGCGTTCCTCGCCGTCCTCCGGATGCGGCGCGAGCGTCGTGACCTCTTCTGGCTGACCCTGGTCCAGGGCCTCAGCATCCCGTTCCAGGCCGTCCTCGGCGGCATCACCGTGCTCGTCGGCCTCAACCCCTACGTCGTCGGAGCGCACTTCGCGGTGTCGATCGCCCTGGTGGCGCTCACGACCGTCCTCGTCGTCCGGGTCCGACGCGGGCCCCGAGGTCGCACCGCCGCCACGCCGACGTGGTACGCCACGGTGGCGAGGGTCATGGCCGGCGTCGTCGTCGTCACGGTGGCGATGGGCATCCTCACGACGGGAGCAGGTCCCCACGCCGGCGACGCCGACACCCCGCGCAACGGGCTCGACGCGGCCCTCCTGGAGCACCTGCACGCGTACCCCGCCTACGTGCTGTTCGCCCTCACGCTCGTCCTCGTCGTCGCCGCGTGGCGGACGGGGCTCCCGCGCCGGGCCGTCACGAGCCTCCTGCTCGTCGAGCTCGTGCAGATCGCCGTCGGGCTGACGCAGGCCCGTACCGGGCTGCCCCCGGTGCTGGTCGGCATCCACATGGTGCTGGCCGGGCTGCTCGTGGCGACGGCGACCGCGACGGTCCTGTCGCTGCGGAACGACCAGACGCCCGCGGAGGCCGCCGAACAGCTCCCCGAGGCGGCGGTCGTCGCGGGCTGAGGCCCGACCGGTCGTCGGCCCGCGCGATCCGGGGCCGGAGGAGCCCCACTTCCCACTTCCCACCTCCCGGGGGCCGGACCGATGCCCGTCGCCGCTGGGCTCTCGTCGCCCGAGGAGGTCTCCGTCGCTCAGGGAGACGGCGAGGCCGGCCGGTGCAGGACGGCGTCGACGTCTCCGCGCACGAGCTCGTCGAAGCCGTGCCGGCGGAAGAACCGCTCGGCCCGGCTGCCCTGCAGCACCACCAGCGAGAGCGCGCACCCTGACGTCACCTCGCCGATCTGCTCGAGCAGGCGGGTGCCGATCCCCCGCCCCGTCGCGTGGGGTGCGAGGTGGAAGTGGCGCAGCCAGATGCCGGCGTCGTCGCCCTCGCCGTCACGGTGCAGGGCGAAGGAGCCCAGGGGGCGCCCGTCGTCGTCGACGACGGTGACCGACTCGTCGACGCGGAACTCCTCGACGAAGCGAGCGCGCTGAGCGGGCGGGTCCCAGCGTCCCAGGCGCTCGAGATCGGGTCGCAACGCCGCCAGCCGGAGCTCGGCGAGCACCGGCACGTCCGACGGCAGGGCCGGTCGGAGCGAGAACGACGAGGTCGCGGAGCTCAGAACGGCAGGAGGGGGTCGATCCCGACGGCGAGGAAGAGCAGCGTCAGGTAGGTGATCGAGCTGTGGAAGACGCGCATGGGGCGCACCTCGGCAACGTGCTGGATGGCCCGGCCGTAGAGCTGGTGCGCCTCGATGACGAACCAGGCACCCGCGGCCAGGGCGACGGTCGTGTACAGCGCGCCCATGCCGGCGACGGGCACGAGCAGGAGCGAGCACGCGACCGTGGCCCACGCGTAGAGGATCACCTGGAGGCCGACGATGGAGCGACCGCGGACGACGGCCAGCATGGGGACGTCCGCCGCCGCGTAGTCGTCGCGGTAGCGCATGGACAGCGGCCAGTAGTGCGGGGGCGTCCAGAGGAAGATGACCGTGAAGAGCACGATCGGCGCCCAGGTGATCTCGTTCGTCACGGCGGCCCAGCCGATGAGCACGGGCATGCAGCCCGCGATGCCGCCCCAGACGATGTTCTGCGGGGTGCGGCGCTTGAGCCAGAGCGTGTAGACGACGACGTAGAACAGGATGGCGACGAGCGACAGGGCGGCCGACAGCAGGTTGACCGTGAGCGCCAGCCACACGATCGAGGCGACGCCGACGACGTACGAGAAGACGAGCGCCTCGCGGTCCGTCACCTCTCCGGTGACCAGGGGCCGGCCCTGCGTCCGCTTCATGATGCGGTCGATGTCCCGGTCGATGTAGCAGTTGAACGCCGAGGCCGAGCCGGCGCTGAGCGCTCCGCCCACGAGGGTCGCGGCCACGAGCCACAGGTCCGGCACGCCGCCCTGGGCCAGGAACATGGTCGGCGCGGTCGTGACCAGCAGGAGCTCCATCACGCGGGGCTTCGTGAGCGCGACGTAGGCCCGTGCCCTGCGGCGGAACCCCCGGGGTCGGGTGTCCGGACGGGTCTCGACGGCTGCGGTCATGGGGTCCTCTGGCGAGATGGGCGGGATGCCCGAAGAGTCTAAGCGAAGACCGGCAGCGCTGGCGGCGAGAGCCTGGGGTACGGCTGGGGCACGCGAGGTGCCGACGTCCCTATACTGACAGATGCTTGCCAGTTGCACGCCCTCCGGTCCCTGAGGTCCTCGACGTCGTCGTCCTCCTCCGTCTCCGCCCGCGTGCGACGGCCGACGACGTCTCGGCAGGCGCACGTCAGCGCGGGAGCGAACAGACCCCGCGTGCGAACCGCAACAGAAGGGTCAACTCCAAGTGGCAGATCTGCAATGGGACTCCATTGACAACAAGGCAGTAGACACGGTCCGCGTCCTCGCGGCCGACTCGGTGGAGAAGGTCGGCAACGGCCACCCCGGGACGGCCATGAGCCTCGCGCCGGCTGCCTACCTCCTCTTCCAGAAGGTCATGCGCCGCGACCCGAGCGACGCGCAGTGGATCGGCCGTGACCGGTTCATCCTCTCGGTGGGCCACAGCTCGCTGACCCAGTACGTCCAGTTCTACCTCGGCGGCTACGGCCTCGAGCTCGACGACCTCAAGGCGCTCCGCACCTGGGGCTCGAAGACGCCCGGCCACCCCGAGTACGGCCACACCGACGGCGTCGAGATCACGACCGGGCCCCTCGGCCAGGGCCTCGCCTCCGCCGTGGGCTTCGCCTACGCGTCGCGCTTCGAGCGCGGCCTCTTCGACCCGGAGGCAGCCGCGGGCGAGTCGCCCTTCGACCACTTCGTCTACGTGATCGCCGGCGACGGCGACCTGCAGGAGGGCGTCACGAGCGAGGCCTCCTCGCTCGCGGGCCACCAGCAGCTCGGCAACCTCGTCGTCATCTACGACTCGAACCAGATCTCGATCGAGGACGACACCAACATCGCCTTCACCGAGGACGTCCGGGCCCGCTACGAGGCCTACGACTGGCAGGTCCAGGTCGTCGACTGGAAGAAGACCGGCGAGTACGTCGAGGACGTCGCCGAGCTGCACCGCGCGATCGAGGCCGCCAAGGCCGAGACGAGCAAGCCCTCCCTGATCATCCTCAAGACGATCATCGGCTGGCCCTCGCCGAAGAAGCAGAACTCCGGCAAGATCCACGGTTCGGCGCTCGGCGCCGACGAGCTCAAGGGCCTCAAGGAGGTCCTCGGCTTCGACCCCGAGAAGACGTTCGACGTCGACCCCGAGGTCCTGGAGCACACGCGCGGCGCCGTCGAGCGCGGCCAGGCACAGCACCGCGAGTGGGACGAGCGGTTCGACGCGTGGGCGACGGCCAACCCCGACAAGAAGGCGCTCCTCGACCGCGTCCTCGCGGGCGAGCTGCCCGAGGGGCTCGACGAGGCCCTCCCCGTCTTCGAGGCCGGCAAGGACGTCTCGACGCGCGCCGCCTCCGGCAAGGTCATCAACGCCGTCGCCGAGGTCGTGCCCGAGTTCTGGGGCGGCTCCGCCGACCTGGCCGAGTCGAACCTCACGACCATCAACGGCGGCGGCTCGTTCGTCCCCGAGCAGTGGTCGACGCACGAGTGGACGGCGAGCCCCCGCGGCCGCGTCCTCCACTTCGGCATCCGCGAGCACGCCATGGGCTCGATCATGAACGGCATCGCCCTGCACGGCAACACGCGCGTGTTCGGCGGGACCTTCCTCATCTTCAGCGACTACATGCGGCCCGCGGTCCGCCTCGCGGCGCTCATGAAGTCGCCCGTGACCTACGTCTGGACGCACGACTCCGTGGCGCTCGGCGAGGACGGCCCGACCCACCAGCCCGTCGAGCAGCTCGCCTCGCTCCGCGCGATCCCCGACCTCGACGTGGTCCGCCCCGCCGACGCCAACGAGACCGCCTGGGCGTGGAGGACCATCCTCGAGCGCCACAGCGGCCCGGCCGGACTGGCCCTCAGCCGTCAGAACCTCCCCGTGTTCGAGCGTGGCGACGGTGACGCCGAGGGCGAGACCTTCGCCTCGGCGAAGAACGTCGCCAAGGGCGCCTACGTGCTGGCCGAGGCCCCCGGAGGCACGCCCGACGTGATCTTCGTGGCCACCGGCTCCGAGGTGCAGATCGCCGTCGAGGCCCGCGAGGTCCTGCGCGGCGAGGGCGTCTCCGCCCGCGTCGTGTCGGCGCCGAGCCTCGAGTGGTTCGACGAGCAGTCCGACGAGTACAAGGAGTCCGTCCTCCCCGCCGCCGTGAAGGCTCGCGTGTCGATCGAGGCAGGCATCGCGATGCCGTGGCGCTCGATCGTCGGCGACGCGGGTCGCAGCGTCTCGATCGAGCACTTCGGTGCCTCGGCCGACTACAAGACGCTGTTCAAGGAGTTCGGCATGACGACCGAGGCGGCCGTCGCCGCCGCCAAGGACTCGCTGGCCGCTCTCTGAGCGCCCGGGTCGAGAGAGAAGACGAGAGACATGACTGACACCACCAACACCGCCCGCCTCTCCGAGGCCGGCGTGAGCATCTGGCTCGACGACCTGTCGCGCGAGCGCATCAACTCGGGCGGGCTGCAGAAGCTCATCGCCGAGCGCAACGTCGTGGGCGTGACCACGAACCCCACGATCTTCGCGTCGGCCCTCGCCAAGGGCGAGGCGTACGACGACCAGGTCGCGCTGCTCGCCAAGACCGGCGTGAGCGTCACCGACGCGGTCTTCGAGATCACGACGGACGACGTCACGCGCGCCAGCGACATCTTCCGCGAGATCTACGACACGACCGACGGCTTCGACGGCCGCGTCTCCATCGAGGTCGAGCCCGGCCTCGCCCACGACGCCCAGGGCACGATCGACCAGGCCGTCAAGCTGGCCGCCAAGGTCGGTCGCCCCAACGCGCTCATCAAGATCCCGGCCACGGTCGAGGGCCTCGAGGCCATCACCGCGGTCATCGCCAAGGGAATCAGCGTCAACGTCACGCTGATCTTCAGCCTCGACCGCTACCGCGCCGTCATCAACGCGTACCTCACCGGCCTCGAGCAGGCCAAGGCGGCGGGGATCGACATCACCGAGATCCACTCGGTGGCGTCCTTCTTCGTGTCGCGCGTCGACAGCGAGATCGACAAGCGCCTCGACGCCGTCGGCACCGACGAGGCGAAGGCCCTCAAGGGCAAGGCGGGCGTCGCGAACGCCCAGCTGGCCTACGAGGTCTACGAGCAGGCCTTCGACACCGAGCGCGCCCAGGGCCTCCTGGAGGCCGGCGCCAACAAGCAGCGTCCGCTCTGGGCCTCCACGGGCGTCAAGGACCCCGCCGTCCTCGACACGACGTACGTCGTCGAGCTGGTCGCCGCGGACGTCGTGAACACCATGCCCGAGAAGACGCTCGAGGCGACCTTCGACCACGGCGAGGTGCGCGGCGACACGATCACCGGCTCCTACGCCGCGGCGAACGAGGTCATGGACGCCGTCGCCGCGCAGGGCGTGTCGTACGCCGAGGTCACGGAGCAGCTCGAGAAGGAGGGCGTGGAGAAGTTCATCGTCTCCTGGAACGAGCTCCTCGACACCGTGAGCGCCGCCCTCGAGGCAGCACAGACGGGCGGGGCCGCCCAGTGACCATCACGATCCACGCCACCGGCGCCGCGGCCGAGGCCGTCGAGCGCGTCGTGCCGCAGCTCGTCGCCGACATGGTGGCCTCCGGCATCACCGCCCTGAACCCCACCCTCTGGGGTCCGGACGCCGAGTCCGAGGCGGCGAAGCGACTCGGCTGGACCGAGGCCGTCGTCGTGTCGGCCCCCCTCGTCGACGAGATCGCGGCCCTCCGCGAGGAGCTCGCGGGCAAGGGCGTCGACCACGTCGTGCTCGCCGGCATGGGCGGGTCCTCGCTCGCCCCCGAGGTCATCACGCGCACGTACGGCGTCGAGCTCACCGTCCTCGACGCCACCGAGCCCGGGCAGGTCCTCACGGCCCTGCACGACCGCCTCGAGCGCACCGTGCTCGTCGTGTCGTCGAAGTCCGGGTCCACCGTCGAGACCGCGAGCCAGCGCAAGACGTTCGAGCAGGCGTTCCGCGACGCCGGCATCGACCCCGTCGAGCGCATCGTCGTCGTCACCGACCCCGGCTCGCCGCTCGACGAGCAGGCCCGTGCCGCCGGGTACCGCGTCTTCAACGCGGACCCCAACATCGGTGGCCGCTACTCGGCGCTCTCGGCCTTCGGCCTCGTTCCGTCCGGCCTCGCCGGCGCCGACATCCGCGAGCTGCTCGCCGAGGCCGACGCGGTCACGGTCGAGCTCGCCCAGGACCGCGCCGACAACCCGGGCCTCGTGCTCGGCGCCGTCCTGGCCGGCACCGAGCCGCTGCGCGACAAGATCGCCATCGTCGCCGACGGCACGCACATCGTCGGCTTCGCCGACTGGGCCGAGCAGCTCATCGCCGAGTCGACGGGCAAGCAGGGCCGCGGCCTCCTGCCCGTGGTCCTCGGCACGGGTGCGCCCGAGCTCACGGCGGGCCTGCCCGACGTGCAGGTCGTGCGCCTCGTCGGCAGCGCCGACGAGACCCGCGACGTCGCCCCCGGCGAGGTCGAGATCTCCGGTTCGCTCGGTGGCCAGATCATGGTCTGGGAGTACGCGGTGGCCGTCGCCGGTCGCCTGCTCGACATCAACCCCTTCGACCAGCCCGACGTCGAGTCGGCCAAGATCGCGACGCGGGGCCTGCTCGACGACCGCCCCGAGCCCGTCGCCCCGGCCTTCACGGCCGAGGGCGTCGAGGTCCGCGCCGTCGGCGGCGTCGAGGTCGGCGACTCCCTGGGGTCCGCCGTGACGGCGCTGCTGTCGCACCTCGGCGACGACGGCTACGTCTCGATCCAGGCCTACGTCGACCGGGTGGCCAACCCGCAGCTGGAAGAGCTCCGCGACCTCCTCGCGGCCCGCGTCCAGCGTCCGGTCACCTTCGGCTGGGGCCCGCGCTTCCTCCACTCGACGGGTCAGTACCACAAGGGCGGCCCCGCGACCGGCGTGTTCCTGCAGATCACGCAGACCCCGGCGCAGGACCTCTCGATCCCGGACAGCCCGTTCACCTTCGGTGAGCTCGTGCAGGCGCAGGCCGGCGGCGACGCGAAGGTGCTCTCGGAGCACGGTCGTCCCGTCCTCACCCTCACGGTGTCGGACGTCTCCGCCGCGCTCCCCGCGCTGCGGGCTGCGCTCCGTTGACCGCGGCCGTTCCCTCGCCCTCGGGCGACGTCGCGGCTCAGCCGGTGGAGATCTCGCCGGAGCACAACCCGCTCCGGTCCCCCACCGACCGCAGGCTCAACCGGATCGCCGGTCCGAGCGGCCTCATCATCTTCGGCGTGACGGGTGACCTGTCGCGCAAGAAGCTGATGCCGGCCGTGTACGACCTGGCGAACCGGGGCCTCCTGCCCCCCGGCTTCGCACTCGTGGGCTTCGCCCGGCGCGAGTGGGAGGACCAGGACTTCGAGCAGGTCGTCTACGAGGCCGTCAAGCAGCACGCCCGCACCCCGTTCGACGAGAACGTGTGGCGGCAGCTCAAGGAGGGCATCCGGTTCGTCCAGGGCGTCTTCGACGACGACGACGCGTTCGTCCAGCTCCGCGACACCATCGAGGAGCTCGACCGCGAACGCGGCACGATGGGGAACCACGCCTTCTACCTGTCGATCCCGCCCAAGGCGTTCCCCGTCGTCACGCAGCAGCTGCGCGCCTCCGGACTCGCCGAGGACAAGGACGGCGCCTGGCGCCGCGTGGTCATCGAGAAGCCGTTCGGCAGCGACCTCAAGACCGCGCGCGAGCTGAACGCGATCGTCGAGAGCGTGTTCGAGCCGGACTCCGTGTTCCGGATCGACCACTACCTCGGCAAGGAGACCGTCCAGAACCTCCTGACGCTCCGCTTCGCGAACCAGATGTACGAGCCCCTGTGGAACGCCAACTACGTGGACCACGTGCAGATCACCATGGCCGAGGACATCGGCGTGGGCGGTCGCGCGGGCTACTACGACGGCATCGGTGCGGCTCGCGACGTCATCCAGAACCACCTCCTGCAGCTCCTCGCGCTCACGGCGATGGAGGAGCCCGTCACGTTCGCGGCGAAGGACCTCCGCGCCGAGAAGGAGAAGGTGCTCAGCGCCGTGCGGTTGCCGGCCGACCTGTCCACGGGCACGGCCCGCGGCCAGTACTCCGGGGGGTGGCAGGGCGGCGAGAAGGTCCACGGCTTCCTCGACGAGGACGGCATGGACCCGCAGAGCACGACCGAGACGTTCGCGGCCATCAAGCTCGAGATCGCCACGCGCCGCTGGGCCGGGGTGCCGTTCTACCTGCGGGCCGGCAAGCGCCTGGGGCGCCGGGTCACCGAGATCGCGGTCGTCTTCAAGCAGGTGGGCGAGAACATCTTCGGCACGGCGGACCAGCTGGGGCAGAACGCCCTGGTCATCCGGGTCCAGCCCGATGAGGGCGTCACCCTGCGCTTCGGGTCCAAGGTCCCCGGCGTCGGCACGCAGGTGCGTGACGTGACGATGGACTTCGGCTACGGTCACGCCTTCACCGAGGCGAGCCCGGAGGCGTACGAGCGGCTCATCCTGGACGTCCTGCTGGGCGATCCCCCGCTGTTCCCCCGCCACGAGGAGGTCGAGCTCTCCTGGAAGATCCTCGACCCCATCGAGGAGTTCTGGGCGACGCAGGGCCAGCCCGAGCAGTACCGTCCCGGCACGTGGGGTCCGCCCTCGGCCGACGAACTCATGGCCCGTGACGGCCGGACCTGGAGGCGACCGTGATCGTCGATCTGCCCGACAGCACCATCAGCCGTGTGCAGAAGACGCTCGTGAAGATCCGGGAGGAGGGCGGCGCCGTCGCCCTCGGCCGGGTCCTCACGCTCGTCATCTCGACGAGGCTCGGCGAGGAGGAAGAGGCCATCGAGGCCGCCAACGACGCCTCGCGTGAGCACCCCATGCGCGTCATCGTGGTGTCGACCGCACAGCAGCCCACCGACGAGGAGCCGCGCCTCGACGCGGAGATCCGGGTCGGTGGTGACGCCGGCGCCAGCGAGGTCATCCTCCTCCGCGCCTACGGCGAGACGGCGAGCGACGAGGAGGGGCTCGTCACGGGCCTCCTCCTCCCCGACGCCCCGGTCGTGGCCTGGTGGCCGGGCAAGGCCCCGGCGCGCGTGTCGGAGTCCCCCCTCGGCCGCATCGCCCAGCGGCGCATCACCGACGCGGCCACGCAGTCGGAGCCGAGGGCGTCCATCGTCGAGCTCGCCCAGTCGTACGCCCCCGGCGACACGGACCTCGCCTGGACGCGCCTGACCCTGTGGCGGACGCAGCTCGCGGCCGCACTGGACCAGCCGCCCTACGAGTCCGTGACCGAGGTGCAGGTGTGCGGAGCTCCCGACTCCCCGTCGACGCTGCTGCTCGCCGCGTGGCTCAGCCTCCAGTTGCGCGTGCCCGTGAGCAACGAGCTGACCGAGCGGGCCACGGGATCCAGCGGGATCACGAGCGTCCGACTCGTGCGCGCCTCCGGCGCCATCGAGCTCGAGCGCATCGCCACGGACGTCGCGACCCTGACCCAGCCGGGCCAGCCGACGCACGAGCTCTCGCTGCCACGCCGGTCCCTGCGCGACTGCCTCGCGGAGGAACTCCGTAGACTCGATCCCGACGATCTCTTCGGGGACGTCGTGAAGCACGGGGTCAGCCGACTCGGTGAACCCGTCGAGAGCAACTGAGGCAGAGCGAGAACTGTGACGAACGAACGCCGGGTGCTGGTGCACCCTGACAAGGGATCGCTGGGGGCCTCGGTGGCCGCGCGGTTCATCACCAAGATCATCGACGTCATCGAGGAGCAGGCCTCGGCCTCCGTCGTCGTGAGCGGGGGGTCGGTCAGTACGCTCGTGCTGGCCGCCATCCGCGACTCGGCGGCCCGCGACAGCGTCGACTGGTCGAGGGTCTCGTTCTGGTGGGCCGATGAGCGCTGGGTCGAGGCCGACGACGCCGACCGCAACGACCACCAGGCGGGGCTCGACCTGCTCGACCACATCGGCGTCCTGCCCGAGAACGTGCACCGCATGGGCGCCGTCGGCGACTTCCCCTCCGCGACCGCCGCCGCCGAGGCGTACGCGCAGCTCCTCCACGAGCACGCGCAGGGCGATGACGAGACCCCCCGCTTCGACATCACGCTGCTCGGCGTGGGCCCCGACGGCCACGTCGCCTCGCTGTTCCCCGACCGGGAGCACGTCGGGGCGAGCGGCCCCGATGTCATGGTCGTGGAGGACTCCCCCAAGCCGCCTCCCGTCCGGCTCACCTTGAGCCTCCCGGTCATCAACGCGTCCCAGCGCGTGTGGATCATCCTGGCCGGTGCCGAGAAGGCTGCCTCCCTGGGGCTGGCCCTCGCGGGCGCCGGGGCCGACCAGGTCCCGGTGGCGGGTGTCAAGGGACGCAAGCGGACGGTCTTCTTCATCGATCAGGCCGCCGCGTCGGACGTGCCCGAGAGCCTCATCGCCTCGACGTACTGACGACGCGCACGACGAAGCCCCGCAGTCCTCGACTGCGGGGCTTCGTCGTGCGTGGCTGCTGGTGGCCGGCGGTCAGGCCTTGCCACGTCGGACGCGCAACTGCTGCAGCGCCTCTTCGAGGAGCTGCGCGGCTTCCTCTTCGGTGCGCCGCTCCTTCACGTAGGCGAGGTGCGTCTTGTACGGCTCGAGCTTCGCGACCTGCGGGGGGTTGGCCTTGTCGCGGCCCGCGGGAAGCCCTGACGACGGCGAGTCGACGACCTCGGGGATCTCCTCCTCGGGCACGTTGGCCGCGAAGTGCCGCACGACCTCGTTGCCCAGGGCGTCCCAGTACGAGATCGTGATGCGCTCGGCGTGGAAGCCACGGTCCTGCTCACCCATGGGTCCCGCGCCGACGCGCGAGCCACGGATGGCGCTGCTGCCGGCGGCCATCAGCTGACCCCCGAGAACTTCGTGATGAGGCCGAGCACGACGATGCTGGTGATCCAGACGAGCGCCAGGAACACGGTGATGCGGTTGAGGTTGCGCTCCGCGACGCCGGACGCGCCGAGGTTGCTCGTGACGCCACCGCCGAACATGTCGGAGAGGCCGCCACCGCGACCACGGTGCAACAGGATGAGCAGGGTCAGCAGGAGGCTCGTGATGCCGAGCAACACCTGCAGGAAGACCTGGAGAATTTCCACGAAGGACCTTTCGATGCGGAGAAGACCGCTGACCAGTGTAGCGTGCGGGACCGCCGCGACGGCGCAGCGGCTCAGGTGCCGACGTGGTGGCGGTACCGGACGATGCTCGCGAACTCGGTGACGTCGAGGCTTGCCCCGCCGACGAGCGCGCCGTCGACGTCGGGCTCGCGGAGGAACGACGCGATGTTGCCCGACTTGACCGAACCTCCGTAGAGGATCCGCGTCGCGGCCGCGCGGTCCGCGCCGACGAGCTGGACGAGCTCGTCGCGCAGCGCTGCGCAGACCTGCTGCGCCTGGTCGGCAGTCGCGGCCTGGCCGGACCCGATGGCCCACACGGGCTCGTAGGCGACGACGATCTCGGCGGAGGCCGGCACCTCGGCGAGGGCCGCGCGCAGCTGCGCCACGGGGACGGCGCTCGCCCCGTGCTGCTCGAGGTCGTCCGCGGTCTCGCCGACGCACACGACGGGCACGAGACCGTGCCGGTGCGCCGCGGCGACCTTGGCCGCCACGACCGAGTCGTCCTCGGCGGCGAGGCTGCGTCGCTCGGAGTGGCCGACGAGCACGTACGAGACGTCGAGCTTGGCCAGGAACGCACCCGACACCTCGCCCGTGTGGGCGCCGGAGTCGTGGGCGCTGAGGTCCTGGGCCCCGAGGCCCAGCTCGATGCCGTCAGCGTCGAGCAGGGTCTGGACGCTGCGGAGATCGGTGAAGGGCGGGAAGACGACCGTGTCGACGCTCGACGGATCGTGCTTGGCGTCCTTGAGGCTCCAGGCGAGCTTCTGCACGAAGGCGATCGCCTGGAGGTGGTCCAGGTTCATCTTCCAGTTGCCCGCGATGAGCGGCTGACGCATGGTCACCATCCGAGGACCTCCAGGCCGGGGAGGGGCTTGCCCTCGAGGAACTCGAGGCTGGCGCCGCCACCCGTCGAGATGTGACCGAACTGCTGGTCGTCGAAGCCGAGCGCACGCACGGCCGCGGCGGAGTCGCCTCCGCCCACGACCCCGAGGCCCTGGACGTGCGTGAGCGCCTCGGCGACGGTCTTCGTGCCCGCCGCGAAGGCGTCGAACTCGAAGACGCCCATCGGCCCGTTCCAGAAGACGGTCCTCGAGGTCTGGACGATCTCCGCGAAGCGCGCCGCCGTCTCGGGTCCGATGTCGAGACCGAGGGCGTCCCGACCGAGCTCACTGCCCTCGATGCCGTCGGCGGTGACCACGGTGTGGTCGGCGTCGGCCGCGAACGCGGAGGCCACGACGACGTCGACCGGGAGCACGAGCTCGACCCCGCGGCGCTCCGCCTCGTCGAGGTAGCCGCGCACGCGGTCGAGCTGGTCCTCCTCGAGGAGGCTCTTCCCGACGGCGTGGCCCTGGGCGGCGAGGAAGGTGAAGAGCATGCCGCCGCCGACGAGCAGGTGGTCGACCCGCGGCAGGAGGTGCTCGATGACGCCGAGCTTGTCGGACACCTTCGATCCCCCGAGGACGACCGTGTAGGGCTTCTCCGGGGTCTCGGTGAGCCGCTCGAGCACCTCGAGCTCGCTCGCGATGAGCGTGCCCGCCGCGCTCGGCAGCAGCTGCGCCAGCTCGTAGACGCTGGCCTGCCGGCGATGCACGACGCCGAAGCCGTCCGAGACGAACGCGTCGCCCAGGGCGGCGAGCTGCTCGGCGAAGGCCCTGCGCTCCGACTCGTCCTTCGAGGTCTCCGCGGCCTGGAAGCGGAGGTTCTCGAGGACCGCCACCTGGCCGTCCCGCAGGCCGTCCACCGCGGCCGAGGCCTCGTCGCCGACCGTCCGGTCGACGAACGCGACGCTCTTGCCGAGCAGTTCGCTCAGTCGCTGGGCCACCGGTCGCAGGCTGTGCTCCGGCACCACCTGGCCGTCGGGCCGGCCGAGGTGCGAGAGCACGACGACCCGGGCGCCCTGGGCGATGAGGGCTTCGAGGGTGGCGACGGACGCACGGACGCGACCGTCGTCGGTGATGCGGCCGTCGTCCATGGGGACGTTGAGGTCGCAGCGGACGAGGACCCGCTTGCCGGCGAGGTCACCGAGCGAGTCGAGGGTGCGCAGGGCCATCGGGGTCAGAGCCGATCGGCGACGTACTCGGTGAGGTCGACGAGGCGGTTCGAGTAGCCCCACTCGTTGTCGTACCACGAGGTGATCTTCACGAGGTTGCCGATCACCTTGGTGAGGCCGCTGTCGTAGATCGACGAGTGGGGGTCCGTCGTGATGTCGCTCGAGACGAGCGGGTCCTCGCTGTAGAGCAGGATGCCCTTGAGGTCGCCCTCGGAGGCGGCCTTGTAGGCGGCGTTGATCTGCTCGACCGTGACGGGCGTCGAGGTCTCGAGGGTGACGTCGGTGATCGAGCCGGTCGGCACGGGCACGCGGAGGGCGTAGCCGTCGAGCTTGCCCGACAGCTCGGGGATGACGAGGCCGATGGCCTTCGCCGCACCGGTCGAGGTCGGGACGATGTTGACGGCGGCGGCGCGGGCACGACGCGGGTCCTTGTGCGGGCCGTCCTGGAGGTTCTGGTCGGCTGTGTAGGCGTGGACCGTCGTCATGAGGCCGCGCTCGACGCCGAAGTTGTCGAGGAAGACCTTCATCAGGGGCGCGAGGCTGTTCGTGGTGCACGACGCGTTGGAGATGATGTGGTGGTTCGCGGGGTCGTAGATGTCCTCGTTGACGCCGAGCACGATGGTGGCGTCGTCGCCCGTGGCGGGCGCGGAGATGAGGACCTTCTTGGCGCCGGCCGTGATGTGCTTGCGCGCGTCGTCGGCCTTCGTGAAGAAGCCGGTCGACTCGATGACGATGTCCACGCCCAGCTCGCCCCAGGGCAGGTTCGCGGGGTCGCGCTCGGCGAGCACCTTGATGGGCTTGCCGTCGACGACGATCGAGTCGCCGTCGAGCTCGACCGTGGCGTCGAGGCGCCCGGTGATGGAGTCGAACTTGAGGAGGTGCGCGAGGGCCGCGTTGTCCGTGAGGTCGTTCACGGCGACGATCTCGAGGTCGCTCCCCTTGGCGAGGGCCGCGCGGAAGTAGTTACGGCCGATGCGACCGAAGCCGTTGATGCCGATCTTGACGGTCAATGGAACTCCTGTTGATCAGGCGCCCGGGGGACGCGTGGAGGGTACGGGCGACCAGGCCCGCTGGCGTGCCCGGCCCCGTTCGGGAACGGGACGGCGCACGCCTCGACAGTACCAGTCGCCCGCCGGGCCGCACCGGGCGCCGCCCGGTCCGCGACGACCTACGCCAGGTCGAGGTCCGAGGGCAGGCTCGCCTCGGTGCCGGGCACGCCGAGGTCGGACGCCTTCTTGTCGGCCATGGCCAGGAGGCGGCGGATGCGTCCGGCGACGGCGTCCTTCGTCATGGGCGGGTCGGCGTGGTGGCCGAGCTCGTCGAGGCTCGCGTCGCGGTGCGCGAGGCGGAGCTCGCCGGCGTAGCGGAGGTGCTCGGGCATGTCGTCGCCGAGGAGCTCCATGGCCCGGTCGACGCGCGCGCACGCGGCCACGGCGGCCTGGGCCGACCGGCGCAGGTTGGCGTCGTCGAAGTTCACGAGACGGTTGGCGGTGGCGCGGACCTCGCGGCGCTGCCGCAGCGCCTCCCAGTCGCGGAGCGACCCGGAGGCGCCCATGATGCCGAGCATGGCCCCGATGGCCTCGCCGTCGCGGACGAGGACGCGATGCACGCCGCGTACCTCGCGCGCCTTGGCGGGCACGCCCAGGCGAGCCGCCGCCCCCACGAGGGCCATCGCGGTCTCGTTGCCGGGGCAGACCACCTCGAGCGAGGCCGACCGGCCGGGCTCGGTGAGCGAGCCCTGGGCCAGGAAGGCCCCGCGCCAGATGGCCGCGAGGTCGTCGCGCGAGCCCGTCGTGAGTCGGTTGGGCAGACCACGGACCGGACGGCGACGAGCGTCCAGGAGGCCCGTCTGACGGGCGAGGGTCTCCCCCGCCTCGTGGACGCGGACCAGGTAGTGGGGCTCACGCCGCTGCCCGGAGGGAGCGATCTGGGCCACGTCGCTGCGGGCGCCGTAGAGCTCGGCGAGGTCCTTGCGCACGCGTCGCGCGATGACGGGGGTGTCGAGCTCGGCCTCGACGGCGATCCGACCCGAGATCACGTGCAGCCCGCCGGCGAAGCGGAGGATCGTCGCGACCTCCGCCGCCCGGACCGTCGTCCTGCTCACCTCGACCTGGGCGAGCTCTTCTTTGACGTCGGCGGTCTGGGCCACTCGTGCATTCCTTCGTTCGGGGTGGGCGGGGCGCGGCGGGCCGTCAGGCGGGGCGCAGGGCCGGAGGTACGGCGTCGGGACGCCGGACGCCTCGGGAGGACGTCACTCGCGACCGAGGTCGCGGTGCTTGACGTTGACGGCGACGCCGGGCAGGCCGCGCAGGTGGGCTGCGAGCTCGCGGACGAGCGTGACGGAGCGGTGCTTGCCCCCCGTGCAGCCGATGGCGATCGTAGCGTGTCTCTTGTTCTCGCGCTGGTAGCCGGCCAGGACCGGCTCGAGGGCGGCGCCGAAGGCGTCGACGAACCGTCGGGCGCCGTCCTGGCGCATCACGTACTCCTGGACCTCGGCGTCGAGGCCGGTGTGCGCGCGGAGCTCGGGCACCCAGAACGGGTTGGGCAGGAACCGCGCGTCGCCGACGGTGTCGGCGTCGGTCGGCAGACCGTACTTGAACCCGAAGCTCAGCACGGTCACCTGCACGCCGGCCCGGTCGTGCTCCGCGAACTTCTCGGTGATGGCGGTCGCGAGCTGGTGGATGTTGAGCTCGGAGGTGTCGATGATGATGTCGCTGGTCTCGCGGAGCTCCTCCATGCGGGCTCGCTCGGCGAGGATCCCGTCGAGGAGCGTCCCCTCGCCCTGCAGGGGGTGCGGTCGCCGCACCTGCTCGAAGCGCCGGACGAGCGCGGCGTCGGTGGCGTCGAGGAAGAGCACGCGGGTCTTCGAGCCGACGCCCTCGCGCAGGGACCGGACGGCCTGCTGGGCCTCCGAGAAGAGCCGGCCGCCGCGGACGTCGACGACCGCGGCGATCTTGGGCAGGCTGTCCCCCGCTCGCTCGGCCAGGTCGATGAGGGGGCGCAGCATCTGCGCGGGGAGGTTGTCGACGACGTACCAGCCGAGGTCCTCCAGCGCGTTGCCCACCGTCGACCGGCCGGCACCGGACATGCCGGTGACGACGAGGACCTCCTGGGGGTCGGACGCGTCGGTCATCTGGGGCTCACCTTCGGTCGGGGCGGTCGTCGGACGATCCTAACCACGGGAGGTGGACGCCTCCTGGTCCGGGACGAGCTCGCCGGCTCCGTCGGTCGGCTCGAGGACGTCGGCCCCGTCGTCGCCGGGGTCCACCGGCCCGACCTCGTCCGCCGGCGCGCCCAGCCGTGCCACGACGGCGGCAGCCAGGCGCGGACCGATGCCTCGGATGCTCGCGATCTCGTCGAGGTCGGCCTGCCGGAGCCGCTTCACCGAGCCGAAGTGCTTGAGCAGGCCCGCCACGCGCGACGGCCCCAGGCCGGGGATCTCCGCGAGCTGCGTCGCGACGTCGCGCTTGCGCCGCTGGCGCTGGAAGGTGATGGCGAACCGATGGGCCTCGTCCCGGATGCGCTGCACCAGGAAGAGCGCGTCGGAGTTGCGCGGCAGGATCACCGGGAAGTCGTCGTCCGGCAGCCAGATCTCCTCGAGGCGCTTCGCGATGCCGCAGAGCGCGATGTCCGTCACGCCGGCGTCGGCCAGCGCGCGGGCGGCCGCCGCGACCTGCGGCTGGCCGCCGTCGACGATGAGCAGGTTGGGGCGGTACGCGAAGCGCTTGCGCTGCTCGCCGACCTCCTCGACCGGCGCCAGCTCGTCGCCGAGCCGGGCGAGCCTGCGGCTGAGCGTCTGGTAGATCGACTCGGTGTCGTCGGTCGAGGAGGGGATGGAGAAGCGACGGTACTGGTCCTTGCGCGGCAGGCCGTCCTCGAAGACGACCATCGAGGCGACGATGTTCGTGCCCTGGAGGTGCGAGACGTCGTAGCACTCCATGCGGAGGGGCGCGTCGGACATGCCCAGCGCCTCCTGGATGTCGGCCAGGGCCGTCGACCGCGTCGCGAAGTCGGCACTGCGTCGGGTCTTGTAGAGGACGAGCGACTGCTGCGCGTTCAGCGTCGCGGTCTGCATGAGGCTGGCCTTCTCGCCGCGCTGGGCGGTGCGGATCTGCACCCGGCCCCGGCCGCGGAGCCCGGCCAGCAACGACTCGAGGGCCTCGACGTCGTCGGGCACGGCCGTGACGACGATCTCTCGGGGCACCTCCGCACCGGCGCTGTAGACGCCCTGCACGACCTGCTCGACGAGGTCGCCGGTCGTGATGTCGATCTCCTTGTCGACGACCCAGCCGCGCGACCCGCGGATGCGGCCGCCGCGCACGGTGAAGAGCTGGACGGCCGCCGCGAGCTCGTCCTCGGCGAGGGCGAAGAGGTCGAGGTCCGCGGAGTCCCGGAGCACGACGGCCGACTTGTCGAGGACGGCCTCGAGCGCCTGGACCTGGTCGCGGTACCGGGCCGCGTCCTCGTAGCGCTGCTCGAGGGCGGCCGTCCGCATCTCCTTCTGCCGCTCGGCGATGACCTTCTTGTCGTAGCTGCCCATGAACCGCACGAACTGGTCGACGATCGCGCGGTGCTCCTCGATCGTCACCTTTCCCGAGCACGGCCCGCCGCAGCGGCCGATCTGCCCCGGGAAGCACGGCTTGCCGGTCTGCATGGCCTTCTTGTAGCTGCTGTCGCTGCAGGTGCGGATCGGGAAGACCTTGATCATGAGGTCGATCGTGTCGTGGACCGCCCAGATCTTCGGGTAGGGGCCGAAGTACTTGGCGCCCCGGATGCGCGGGTTGCGCGTCACCATGACGCGCGGTGCCTCGTCGCCCAGCGTGACGGCCATGAAGGGGTACGTCTTGTCGTCGCGGAACTTGACGTTGAAGGGCGGGTCGAACTCCTTGATCCAGGTGTACTCGAGCTGCAGGGCCTCGATGTCGCTGCCGACGACCGTCCACTCGACCGACCGCGCCGTGAGCACCATGCGCCGCGTGCGCTCGTGCAGCGTGGGCAACGGTGCGAAGTAGTTGCTGAGGCGGGCCCGCAGGTTCTTCGCCTTGCCCACGTACAGCACGCGTCCGCGTTCGTCGCGCCAGCGGTAGACCCCGGGGTCGGTCGGGATCTCGCCGGCAGGGGGGCGCCAGGAGACCGTGTCGCTCATCGGACGGCGACGCTCCCCCGGCGGCCGCTCCGGGCCTTGGGCGCCGCGGCCCCCTTCACCGTGGACACGGGCGCCGAGTGCCCCTGTTCGAGGATCTCGCGCAGGAACACCCCCGTGTGGCTCTCGGGCACGGTGGCGAGGTGCTCCGGCGTACCGGTGGCCAGCAGCGTCCCTCCGCCCGCACCACCCTCGGGCCCCATGTCGATCAGCCAGTCGGCTGACTTGATGACGTCGAGGTTGTGCTCGATGACGATGACGGTGTTGCCCTTGTCGACCAGGCCGTTGAGCACCAGGAGGAGCTTGCGGACGTCCTCGAAGTGCAGCCCCGTCGTGGGCTCGTCGAGCACGTAGACGCTGCGCCCGTTCGAGCGGCGCTGGAGCTCGGTGGCGAGCTTGACGCGCTGCGCCTCGCCGCCGCTCAACGTGGTCGCGCTCTGGCCCAGCCGCACGTACCCGAGGCCGACGTCCACGAGGGTCGTCATGAACCGGGAGATGGCCGAGATCGGCGCGAAGAACTCGGCCGCCTCGCTGATCGGCATGTCGAGCACCTCGGAGATGTTCTTGCCCTTGTAGTGCACCGCGAGGGTGTCGCGGTTGTAGCGTGCTCCGCCGCAGACCTCGCACGCCACGTAGACGTCGGGCAGGAAGTTCATCTCGATCTTGATGGTGCCGTCGCCCGCGCAGTTCTCGCAGCGGCCGCCCTTGACGTTGAAGCTGAAGCGGCCGGGCAGGTAGCCCCGGGCCTTCGCCTCGACGGTCTCGGCGAAGAGGGTGCGGATGCGGTCGAACACGCCCGTGTAGGTGGCCGGGTTCGACCGCGGGGTGCGGCCGATCGGGGCCTGGTCCACGTGCACGACCTTGTCGAGCGCGTCCAGGCCCGTGACGCGCGTGTGCTTGCCGGGGATCTGCCGGGCGCCGTTGAGCTGGTTGGCGAGCACCTTGTAGAGGATGTCGTTGACGAGCGAGGACTTGCCCGAGCCGCTGACGCCCGTGACCGCGACCAGGGCGCCGAGGGGGAAGTCGACCGTGACGTCACGGAGGTTGTTGGCCCGCGCGCCGACGACGCGGATCGCCCGCTTGAGGTCGACGGCCCGGCGCTCGACGGGCGTCTCGATGCTGCGCCGGCCGGAGAGGTAGTCGCCCGTGACCGACTCGCGGTTCTCGACCAGGTCGGCGTAGCTGCCCGAGTGAACGACGACGCCGCCGTTGACGCCGGCGCCCGGGCCGATGTCGACCACCCAGTCGGCGGTCTTGATGGTGTCCTCGTCGTGCTCGACCACGATGAGCGTGTTGCCCAGGTCGCGCAGCTTGACGAGCGTGTCGATGAGGCGACGGTTGTCGCGCTGGTGGAGGCCGATGCTCGGTTCGTCGAGCACGTAGAGGACCCCCGTCAGCCCGGAGCCGATCTGGGTGGCGAGCCGGATGCGCTGCGCCTCGCCGCCGGAGAGCGAGCCCGCCGAGCGCGCGAGGGTCAGGTAGGTGAGACCGACCTCGAGCAGGAACTCGAGCCTGACGCGGATCTCACGGAGGACCTGCGCGGCGATCTTGGCCTCGCGAGCGGTGAGCTGCACGTCGTTCATGAAGTCGAAGGCGTCGCTGAGGCTGAGGTCCGCGACGTCGGCGATGCTGCGGTCTGCCACGAGCACGGCGAGCACCTCGGGCTTGAGGCGCTTGCCCTTGCAGACGGCGCAGGGGATCTCGCGGAGGTACTCGGCGTAGCGCTGACGCTGCGAGTCGCTCTCGGCCTCGGCGTACTTGCGCTCGATGTAGGGCATGACGCCCTCGAACCCGGTCGTGTACTTCATCTCGCGCCCGAAGCGGTTGCGCCACTTCACCTGGACCTCGAAGTCGTTGCCCTCGAGCACGGCGCGCTGCACCTCGGGCGACAGGTCGCCCCAGGGCGTCTTCAAGGAGAACCCCATGTCGCCCGCGAGGCCCTCGAGCAGCTTCTGGAAGTAGTTGTAGAGGCCCTTGCCGCTCTGGGTCCAGGGCAGCACCACGCCCTCGGCGAGGCTGAGCTCGGGGTCGCCGAGCAGCAGGTCGGAGTCCACCGACATGCGCGTGCCGATGCCGGAGCACTCCGGGCAGGCGCCGAAGGGGGCGTTGAACGAGAACGTGCGCGGCTCGATCTCGGTGAGCTGGAGCGGGTGCGCGTTGGGGCAGGACAGCTTCTCGGAGAAGGTGCGGTACTTGTCGGAGCCGTCGCGGTCGACGAAGTCGACGGTCACGAGGCCGTCCGTGAGCCGGAGCGCGGTCTCGAGGGAGTCGGTGAGCCGCGTCAGGCCCGAGGGCGACGCGACCAGGCGGTCGACCACGACGGAGATGTCGTGCTTGACCTGCTTCTTGAGCGTGGGCGGTGCGCTCAGCTGCACCTGCTCGCCGTCGACGATGGCGCGCGAGTAGCCCGACGACGCCAGCTCGGCGAAGAGGTCGACGAACTCGCCCTTCTTCTGCGAGACCACGGGACTGAGCACCTGGTACCGGGTGCCCTCCTCGAGGGTCATGAGCTGGTCGGCGATCTGCTGGACCGTCTGGCGGCTGATCTTCTCGCCGCAGACGGGGCAGTGCGGGATGCCGATGCGCGCCCAGAGCAGGCGCATGTAGTCGTAGATCTCGGTGATGGTGCCGACCGTCGAGCGGGGGTTGCGGTTCGTCGACTTCTGGTCGATCGACACGGCGGGGCTGAGGCCCTCGATGAAGTCGACGTCGGGGCGGTCGACCTGGCCGAGGAACTGCCGGGCGTAGGCCGACAGGGACTCGACGTACCGACGCTGGCCCTCGGCGAAGATCGTGTCGAAGGCGAGGGACGACTTGCCGGAGCCGGAGAGGCCGGTGAAGACGACGAGCGAGTCCCGCGGGATCTCGAGGTCGACGTCGTGCAGGTTGTGGACGCGGGCACCTCGCACGCTGAGCTTGGAGGCGTCGTTCACGGGAGAGATCGTCACTGGAGCCATTCTACGGGCGGGCGCCGACGTCGGGCCGGTCTGCTCGTGGGGAGGGGAGGGGGGTCAGGAGGGGACGGGGTCGAGCGAGGTCGCCCGCGCGGACAGCGCCCACAGGGCATCGGCCGCGGCCAGGTCGCGGGCGTGCGGCTTCACGCGCACGAGGGCGGGAGGACCCGTGAGCTGGAACCAGCCCGCGGGACCCCAGTATTCCCCGCCCTGGACGCCGTCGCCCACGGCCGCGTGCACGAGCGGTTCGGCCCCGACCTCCTTGCCCTGGGCGATGGTGTGCAGCATCGAGGTGATCACGGCAGGAGGCCGGTGCGGCTCGACGACGGGCGGTCGGGGGTCGCTGAGCCCCTCCATCGAGAGGCCCGGGTGCGCGATGACGCTCGAGACGGACGACCCGGTCTCGCGGAGGCGGCGGTCGAGCTCGAGGCCGAAGGTCATGACCGCGAGCTTGGACCGGGCGTAGGCGACGGCACCCGAGTAGTGGTAGCGCATGCCGGGGTCGTCGAGGTCGAGCCGGACGAACCGGTGGGAGATGCTGCCCAGGTGCACGACGCGACCGGCGGGCGCTGCCCGCAGCGAGGGCATGAGGTGCGCGACGAGCGCGAAGTGGCCGAGGTGGTTCGTCCCGAACTGGAGCTCGTGCCCGTCCGCGGTCTCCCGCCGACGCCGGGAGCCCACGACGCCGGCGTTCGCGAGGAGGGCGTCGACCGGTCCCCCGGCGGCGACGGCGGCGGCACCCGTGCGCACGGATGCCAGGTCGGCGAGGTCGAGGTCGACGGTCTCGAGCTCGGCGGAGGGGACGCGTGCCCGGATGGCGTCCGCGGCGCGCACCGCGCGCTCGGCGGACCGGGCGGCCAGGACCACGCGGTGCCCCCGGATCGCGAGGGCCTCGGCCGCGAAGTAGCCGAGCCCCGCCGTGGCCCCGGTGACGACGACGCGGCGCGACTCAGCGGACATGGCCCGCGGCCTCCATCTGGCGGAGCTCCTTCTTGAGGTCGGCGACCTCGTCGCGGAGCCGGCCGGCGAGCTCGAACTTGAGCTCTGCCGCGGCCTGCAGCATCTGCTCGTTGAGGTCGGCGATGATCGACTCGAGCCCCTGGGCCGCGCCGGCGGCGCGGCCCTGACGGGCCAGTCCCGGCGTGGGCGACCGCTTGGCGCCCTGGCGCCCCTCGAGCAGGGCCGCGGTGTCGGCGCCCTCGCGAGCGAGGGCCTCGGTGATGTCGGCGATCTTCTTGCGCAGGGGCTGAGGGTCGATGCCCCGCTCGACGTTGTAGGCGATCTGCCGCTCGCGGCGCCGATCGGTCTCGTCGAGCGCCTGGCGCATCGAGTCGGTGATCTTGTCGGCGTACATGTGCACCTGGCCGGAGACGTTGCGCGCGGCTCGACCGATGGTCTGGATGAGCGAGGTCGTGGACCGGAGGAAGCCCTCCTTGTCGGCGTCGAGGATCGCGACGAGCGACACCTCGGGCAGGTCCAGGCCTTCCCGGAGGAGGTTGATCCCGATGAGGACGTCGTAGACGCCCTGTCGCAGCTCGGTGAGGAGCTCGACGCGGCGGAGGGTGTCGACGTCGCTGTGGAGGTACCGCACGCGCACGCCGGCCTCGGTGAGGAAGTCGGTGAGCTCCTCGGCCATCTTCTTCGTGAGCGTCGTCACGAGCACGCGCTCGTCACGCTCGGCCCGCGTGCGGATCTCGTCGAGGAGGTCGTCGATCTGCCCCTCGGAGGGCTTGATGACGATCTCGGGGTCGACCAGGCCGGTCGGGCGGATGATCTGCTCCACCACGCTGTCGGTGATGCCGAGCTCGTACTTGCCGGGGGTCGCCGACAGGTAGACCTTCTGGCCCACGCGGTCGAGGAACTCCTCGAACTTCAACGGCCTGTTGTCGAGCGCGCTCGGCAGCCGGAAGCCGTGGTCGACGAGGGTCCGCTTGCGGGACGCGTCGCCCTCGTACATGGCACCGATCTGGGGCACCGTCACGTGCGACTCGTCGATGACGACGAGCAGGTCGTCCGGGAAGTAGTCGAGGAGGCAGTGCGGCGCCTCGCCGGGCGTGCGGCCGTCGATGTGCGCCGAGTAGTTCTCGATGCCGTTGCAGAAGCCGATCTGCTCCATCATCTCGAGGTCGAAGGTCGTGCGCATGCGCAGCCGCTGCGACTCGAGCAGCTTGCCCTGCCCGTCGAGCTCGGCGAGGCGCTCCGACAGCTCGTGCTTGATGGTGCCGATCGCCCGGTGCATGACGTCGGTGCCCGCCACGTAGTGGGAGCCCGGGAAGACGGAGACGGCGTCGAGGGTCTTCACCACGTCGCCGGTGAGGGGGTGCAGCGCGTAGAGCGCCTCGACCTCGTCGCCGAACATCTCGATGCGGATCGCCAGCTCTTCGTACATCGGGATGATCTCGATGGTGTCGCCGCGGACGCGGAAGTTCCCGCGCGAGAAGTCGATGTCGTTGCGCTGGTACTGCATCGCCACGAAGCGCCGGATGAGGGTCTCGCGGTCGATGCGCATGCCCACCTGGAGGGCGAGCATGGCCTCGAGGTAGCCCTCGGGCGTGCCCAGGCCGTAGATGCACGACACCGTGGAGACGACGATCACGTCGCGCCTGCTGAGCAAGGAGTTCGTCGTGGAGTGCCGCAGCCGCTCGACCTCGGCGTTGATCGAGCTGTCCTTCTCGATGAAGGTGTCGGTCTGGGGCACGTACGCCTCGGGCTGGTAGTAGTCGTAGTACGAGACGAAGTACTCGACCGCGTTGTTCGGGAAGAGCTCGCGGAACTCGTTGGCGAGCTGCGCCGCGAGGGTCTTGTTGTGCGCGAGGACGAGCGTGGGGCGCTGCACGGCCTCGACGAGCCACGCCGTCGTCGCCGACTTGCCCGTGCCGGTCGCGCCCAGCAGCACGATGTCGGTCTCGCCGGCCGTGACGCGGCCGGCCAGCTCGGCGATGGCGGCGGGCTGGTCGCCGCTCGGCTCGTACTCGCTGACGACCTCGAAGGGTCGGACGCTCCGGGTGGGTTCCATGCCTCGATCCTACGAGCGGGCACCGACACCCGGCTGCGACGGCGGGCCCTCCTTCGCCGCTGCGAGCGAACGCAGCTCGGGCCACAGGGCGTCGACGGCCGCGAGGGTGCCCTCGAGCGTCCCCGAGGCGTCGACGACCCGGTCGGCGACGGCCAGCCTCGCGGCGTCGTCGGCCTGCGCCGCGATCCTGCGACGGGCGTCGGCCTCGTCCGCGCCGCGGAGCTCGACGAGACGGCGGAGGCGCTCCTCGGCGGGGGCGTGGACCACGACGACGAGGTCGAACTCGCCGCTCCCCCGCGTCTCCACGAGCAACGGCACGTCGTAGACCACGACGCGCGCGGGGTCGTCGGCCACCGCCTCGGCCATCCGGGCCCTGCTCAGGGCACGGACCTCGGGATGCGTGATGGCCTCGAGGTCGCGGCGGGCCTCCTCGTCGGAGAAGACCACGGCACCCAGCGCCGCGCGGTCGAGGGAGCCGTCGGGCCGGATCACCGACGGCCCGAAGCGCTCGGCGACGCGGGCGAGCCCGGGGCTGCCGGGTGCGACGGCCTCCCGGGCGAGCAGGTCGGCGTCGACGACCGCGGCCCCGAGCTCGGCGAGACGGCGGGAGACGACGCTCTTGCCGGCGGCGATGCCCCCGGTCAGTCCACAGACGAACACGTGCCCGACGCTACACGGCCCCGGAGGACGATCGCCCGCCGGGGCCAGGAACGCCGAGAGGCGGCTCCCCCGTGGGGGAACCGCCTCTCGATCCCTGGGTCGGACCGACTCAGTTGTTGTTGCTGGAGAGCTTCTCGCGCAGCGCGGCGAGCGACTCGTCGTCGGCGAGGGTGCCGGCTCCGGTCGTCTCGTTCGCGAACGTCGAGCCCGCAGGCGCCTCGAAGCTGGTGGTCTCGTCGGCGAGCGACGCGGCGACCTGCTTCTTGTGGGCCTCCCAGCGAGCCTGGGCGGCAGCGTAGTCCTGCTCCCACTTCTCGCGCTGGGACTCGAAGCCCTCGCGCCACTCGTTGGTCTCGGGGTCGAAGCCCTCGGGGTACTTGTAGTTGCCCTGCTCGTCGTACTCGGTGAGCATGCCGTAGAGCGCCGGGTCGAACTCGGTGCCCTCGGGGTCCACGCCCTCGTTGGCCTGCTTGAGGCTCAGCGAGATGCGGCGACGGTCGAGGTCGATGTCGATGACCTTGACGAACACCTCGTCGCCCACCGAGACGACCTGCTCGGCCAGCTCGACGTGCTTCGCCGACAGCTCGGAGATGTGCACGAGGCCCTCGATGCCGTCGGCCACGCGGACGAACGCACCGAACGGGACGAGCTTGGTGACCTTGCCCGGAGCGACCTGTCCGATCGCGTGCGTGCGGGCGAAGACCTGCCACGGGTCCTCCTGCGTCGCCTTGAGCGAGAGCGACACGCGCTCACGGTCGAGGTCGACCTCGAGGATCTCGACGGTGACCTCCTGGCCCACCTCGACGACCTCGCTGGCGTGCTCGATGTGCTTCCAGCTGAGCTCGGAGACGTGCACGAGGCCGTCGACGCCGCCCAGGTCGACGAACGCGCCGAAGTTGACGATCGAGGAGACGACGCCCTTGCGGACCTGCCCCTTGTGCAGGTTGTTGAGGAACGTCGTGCGGCTCTCGGACTGCGTCTGCTCGAGGAGCGCGCGGCGCGACAGGACCACGTTGTTGCGGTTCTTGTCGAGCTCGAGGATCTTCGCCTCGATCTCCTGGCCGAGGTACGGCGTGAGGTCGCGGACGCGGCGCAGCTCGATGAGCGACGCGGGCAGGAAGCCCCGCAGGCCGATGTCGACGATGAGGCCGCCCTTGACGACCTCGATGACCGTGCCGGTGACGACGCCGTCGGCGTCCTTGATCTTCTCCACGTCGCCCCAGGCGCGCTCGTACTGGGCGCGCTTCTTGGACAGGATCAGACGGCCTTCCTTGTCCTCCTTCTGGAGGACGAGGGCCTCGACCGTGTCGCCGACCTCGACGACCTCGGTGGGGTCGACGTCGTGCTTGATCGAGAGCTCGCGCGAGGGGATGACGCCCTCGGTCTTGTACCCGACGTCGAGGAGGACCTCGTCACGGTCGATCTTGACGACGGTGCCCTCGATGAGGTCGCCGTCGTTGAAGAACTTCAGGGTCTTCTCGACCGCGGCCAGGAAGTCATCAGCGGATCCGATGTCGTTGATGGCGACCTGCTTGGGTGCCTTGGTCGTTACGGTTGTCATGTAGTTCGTGCTCCAGTACGGGCATGCATCGGGCCGGGGTCCTCCCCGACGGAGTCGGGACAGCCGGGACCTCGGCGAACGGTTGGGAGGCGCAGATCGCGCCGGTCGATCATACCTCGCGACCAGGGGTGGGGCAACGACGCCGGAGTCCCGCGTGGCGCGTCGACGGATCAGGCCAGCGCGGCGCGGCGCAGGGTGTCCAGTCCCACCCCGCCGAGGCGCAGGGCGCGTCCGTGGAAGGCGCGGAGGTCGAACGCCGCACCCTCCCTGCGCGAGGCCTCGGCCCGGAGCTCCTGCCAGAGCCGCTGCCCGATCGCGTACGACGGCGCCTGCCCCGGCCAGCCCAGGTAGCGGTCGACCTCGAAGCGCAGGACGGCGCCGGTCATGGAGCTGTGCCCACCGACGAAGGCGAGGGCCGCGTCGGCGTCCCACGGGCCTCCTGCGGGCGTGCGCAGCCCCAGGTGCACGCCGATGTCGACCACGACGCGCGCCGCGCGGAGACGCTGCTCGAAGAGCATGCCGAGCCGGTCGCCCGGGTCCCGGAGCCAGCCGAGCTCGTCCATGAGCCGCTCGGCGTAGAGCGCCCACCCCTCCGCGTGCCCGGAGGTGCCCGCGAGCTGTCGACGCCAGGTGTTGAGCGTCGCGCGCTCGTGCACGGCGGTGCCGAGCTGGAGGTGGTGGCCGGGGACGCCCTCGTGGAACACCGTGGAGGTCTCGCGCCACGTCGTGAACGACTCGTCGCCCTCGGGCACCGACCACCACATCCGGCCGGGCCGGGAGAAGTCGTCGCTGGGGCTGGTGTAGTACACGCCTCCGTCGTGGGTGGGTGCGATGCGGCACTCCAGGTGGCGCAGCGGCTCGGGCACGTCGAAGTGCGTGCCGGCCAGCGCGTCGACCGCCCGGTCGCTCAGCCCCTGCATCCACTCGCGGAGCGCCTCGGTGCCGTGCAGCTGGCGGGTGGGATCGGCGTCGAGCAGCGCGACGGCCCGGGCGACGTCGGCGCCCGGCTCGAGGGACTCCGCCAGGCGCTCCTGCTCGTCGACGATGCCGGCCAGGGCGTCCAGGCCCCACGCGTAGGTCTCGTCGAGGTCGACGGCCGCACCGAGGAACCGGCGCGAGTGCAGCTCGTACGCGTCGCGTCCGACGGCGTCGCCCTCCCCCGCGGCGGGAAGGAGCTCGTCCCGGAGGAACGCGGCGAACTCGCCGTGGGCGGCGGCCGCCCGGTCGGTCGCGGCGGTGAGCTCCGCGGCCAGTCCCCCGGGCAGCTCGGCCCCGCCCTCGAGGCGGGCGCGTGCCGCCAACCGGGGGAAGAAGCCGTCGCGGCGCGCGGTGCGGTCCGCCTGCACGGCCACCTCCGCCACCTGCCGGGCGGCGGGGACGGTCCCCCGCTCGATGCCGAGCCGGAGCGTCCGCACGTACCCCTCGAGGGCGGCGGGGACGCCGGCGGCACGGGAGGCCACGTCGGCCCAGTCCTGCTCGGTGCTCGTCGGCATGAGGTCGAACACCTCGCGGATCGACTGGGCGGGCGAGGCGATGACGTTGAGGTCTCGCAGGTGCAGCCCGCGCTCGTGGTGCTCGAGGTCGAGCTCGAGGGTCGCCCGGAGGTCGTCGACGGTCACCCGGTCGACGTCGTCGACCGGCACGGCGGCGTCGAGCTCGAGCAGTGCGGCCCGGGTCGCGGCGGCCGTGCGCTCGTGTCCGTCGGGTGAGTGGTCGGCGTGCTCGCCCGTGCGGCCGGCACGGCCGATCCAGGTCGCGACGGTGGGGTCGAGGTCGCAGAGGACGTCGACCCAGCGCTCCGCGACGGCGTCGACGGCGGTGGCTGGTCGGTGGCCCTGCCCGGGCCCGGTGCTCGCATCGGTCACGGCGCGAGCGTAGCCCTCGGCCGGCCTCCTGTCGTCCTCCGCCCGACGGGGCGCAGGAGGCGCGCCGGCACGACGGAGGCGCCGGACTCCCTGGTCCCGTGGACCAGGGGGTCCGGCGCCCCGAGGCGTGCCGCTACTCCTTGTCGAGGTCCGACGAGAGCAGCGCCGAGAGCTCGTCGAGCGCGGCGTCGGCGCCGTCGCCCTCGGTCGCGATGACGACCTCCTCGCCGTGCCCGATCCCGAGGGACAGGACGCCGAGGATGCTGGCGGCGTTGACGCTCTGGCCCTTCGCGCTGGTCAGGGTGACCTTGGCGCCGGTCTTGCCCGCGGCCTGGCTGAAGAGCGAGGCGGGACGGGCGTGCAGGCCGACGCTCGAGCCGACGGTGACGGTGCGTTCTGGCATGGGTGTTCTCCTTGGGGGACGTGACCGGGTGGTCGGGGATGCGGGCGTTCAGTCCTCGTCGTCGTCGGACGACGCGAGCAGGGCGTAGACCTCGTCGGTCGTCGTCGCGCCACGGAGGGCGGCGGCGGCCTCGGGGTCCAGCAGGATGCTCGCGAGCTGGCTGAGGATCGCGATGTGGCCGTTGCCCTTCGCCGCGATGCCGACCGTGACCGAGACCTCGTTGCCGTCCCAGTCGACGGGCGTCGGGAAGCGGAGGACCACGAGTGCGTCGTCCTTGACCGAGTCCTTGCCGGCGAGGGTGCCGTGCGGGATGGCGACGCCCTCCCCGACGTAGGTCGAGACCGAGCGCTCGCGCTCGAACATCGCGTCGATGTACCCCTCGTCGATCGCGCCGGCCTCGAGGAGTGCCTGGCCGGTCGCACGGATCGCCTCGTCACGGTCGCCCGCGACGGAGTCGAGCCGGATGCTCGACTCCGTCAGCAGGGACGTGAGGGCCGGTGCCTGCTCGTCGGTCACCCTCAGACCTCGACCGTCGTGCCGTCCTGGATGGCCTTGACCACCTTGGCGACGTTGGGGTCGCCCATGAACAGCTGGAAGGGCACGACGGGGACGTCGGGGACGATGCCGCGGGCGCGCTCGGCCAGGTTGTTCTGCGTGACGACCACGTCGGCGTCGGCCGGGATCGAGGCGACGGGCGAGTGCTCGACGGTCACGCCGTTCTTCTTGAGCTGCTTCTTGAGCGTGGACGCGAGCATGACGCTGCTGCCCATGCCGGCGTCGCACGCGACGATGAGCTTCTTGATGGAGGAACCGTCGAGGGTTGCCATGGTGTGTCTCCTTCGTTGGGTGGTGCGGGTGGCCGATCAGGCGGACGGTGCCGTCGAGCCCTTGCTGGCGGCCTTGTTGGCAGCCGTGGCGCTCTGGGCGTCGGCCAGGGCCTGCTCCTGGGCGACGCGGTCCTCCTCGTTCGCCTCGCGCTTCTCCTTGCGGCCGAAGCCCATGAGGACGGACGAGACGACGAACGAGACCGCCGCCGAGAGCAGGATACCCACGAGGATCAGGAGGAAGTCACCGCGCGCGGAGACTGCGGCGTAGGCGATGACGCTCCCGGGAGAGGCGGGGCCGACGAGGCCGAGGCCGAACACCGAGAACCAGGCGATGCCCGTGGCGCCACCGGCGATCGCGGCCACGATGAGGACGGGCTTCATGAGCACGTACGGGAAGTAGATCTCGTGGATGCCGCCGAAGAAGTGCACGACGATCGCGGCCGGCGTCGAGGGACGCACGGCGCGGGGGCCGAAGAACAGGAAGGCCAGCAGGATCCCGAGGCCCGGGCCGGGGTTCGACTCGAGCATGAACAGGATCGACTTGCCGGACTCGGCGACCTGCGTGCCGCCCAGCGGGGTGAGGAAGCCCTGGTTGATGGCGTTGTTGAGGAACAGCACCTTGGCCGGCTCGATGATGATCGAGGCGAGGGGCAGGAGCCCGCGCTCGACGAGGAACCCGACGGCGCTGCCGAAGGCGTTCGTGAGGGCCGTGGTGATCGGGGCGAGGCCGAAGAACGCGGCGACGGCGAGGGCCGCACCGAGGATGCCCAGCGAGAAGTTGTTCACCAGCATCTCGAAGCCGGCCTTGATGCGGCCGTCGACGAGCTTGTCGAACTGCTTGAGGACCCAGGCGGCGAGCGGACCGACGATCATGGCGCCGAGGAACTGCGGCACGTCGGTCGCGGCGATGACGCCGAGCACGGCGACGGCGCCGATGACGGCTCCGCGCTGTCCGTGCACCATGCGGCCACCCGTGTAGGCGATGAGGATCGGCAGCAGGTAGGTGATGATCGGGCCGACGATGCCCCCGTAGGGCTCGCCCGCCGAGTCGGTGCCGAATCCGCCGAGCTGGGGCACGGGGGTCCAGCCGGTCTCGATGAAGAGGGCCGTGATGAGGCCCCAGGCGATGAACGCGCCGATGTTCGGCATGATCATGCCGGACAGGAACGCTCCGAAGCGCTGCACGGCGGCGCGGGCACCGGTGCCGGTGACCTGCGGGGTGTAGTCGGACATGGTGGGGGTGTCTCCTTCGACGGGTGGTGCGGACGGGGTGGTGCGGGGGCGGGTGGTGCGGGGTGGTTCAGCTCGTGGGGCGTCAGGCGACGACGACGCGGGGTCCGGCCTGCTCGACGTCGCCGGCGAGCTCGGCGTCGACGCCGCTGTCGGTGACGATGGTGTCGACCTCGGAGAGCGGCGCCACGAGGGCGAAGTCCTCCCGGCCGAACTTGGTGTGGTCGGCGAGGACCACGGTCCGGCGTGCGGCCGCCATGACGGCCTTCTTGACCCTGGCCTCGGCGAGGTCGGGCGTGCTGAGGCCACGGTCGACCGAGACGCCGTTGGTGCCGAGGAAGGCCACGTCCGCGAAGACCTCGGAGAGCTGTGCGCTCGTCCAGTCCCCCACCGACGAGTACGTGCGCGGTCGGACGACGCCGCCGAGCAGGTGCAGCGTCACCGACGGCCGGCCGATGAGGATCGTCGCGACGGCGAGGCTGTGCGTGACGACGGTGAGCACCCGGTCGACGGGCAGCAGCTCGGCCAGTCGGATGGCGCTCGTGCCGCCGTCGACGATGATCGACCCCGCCTCGGGGAGCTCGGCCAGTGCCGCTCGGGCGATGCGGTCCTTCTCGGCCGCGGCGGTGCCCTCGCGGTCGACGACGGCGGGCTCGACGCCGAGGCGCTCGACGGCGATGGCTCCGCCATGGACCCGACGGAGGACGCCGCGCCGCTCGAGGGCGGTGAGGTCACGGCGCACCGTCTCGGGAGTGACCGAGAGGTCCCTGGCGAGGCCGGCGACCTCGACCCGGCCCCTGCTGAGGGCGGTGTCGAGGATCTGCTGGTGACGCTCCGGTGCGTACATGCGGGACCTCATCGTCGGACTGCTCGGCCGTGGGGCGGCCGTGGTGCGTGGTCGGGGGCGTTCACCCGCCGTTCACACGTGTGGGTACGCGCCCATGTAAGTCCGTCTCGGTGGGTTCGTCAAGTCCGACCGGGCGTGTCGTGCCCGAGCGTGCCCGGTCCTGGGGTGGACGGAGCGTTCCGGTGTCCGGGTCGGTCCGTTCCACGCCTCGACGCCTGACGCGGATGCGGACCGGCGGTCAGTGCGCTGCGGCGTCCCAGCTCTCGCCCAGCCCGACCTGGACCTCGAGGGGCACGGCGAGCTCGGCCGCCCCGCTCATCCGGTCCCGGACGATCTGCGTGACGACCTCGACCTCGCCCGGTGCCACCTCGACGATCAGCTCGTCGTGCACCTGCAGGAGGACCCGCGAGCCGAGCTCGCGCTCGTCGAGGTCGGCGCGCACGGAGAGCATGGCGCGCTTCATGATGTCGGCCGCCGACCCCTGGATCGGGGCGTTGAGGGCTGCCCTCTCCGCGTTCTCCCGCAGCACGCGGTTGGGCGACCGGAGGTCGGCGAAGGGACGGCGGCGGCCGAAGATCGTCTCGGTGTAGCCGTCCTCGCGAGCCTGCTCGACGACGTTCCGCAGGTACTCGCGCACGGCGCCGAAGCGCGCGAAGTAGTCGGTCATGAGCTGCTTGGCCTCGCCGCTCTCGATGCGGAGCTGCTTGCTGAGGCCGAACGCGCTCAGCCCGTAGGCCAGCCCGTAGGACATGGCCTTGACCTTGGTGCGCATGGCCGGCGTCACGTCGGCCGGGTCGACGCCGAAGATGCGCGAGCCGACGAAGCGGTGGAGGTCCTCGCCCTCGGCGAAGGCCGTGACGAGGCCCTCGTCGCCGGAGAGGTGCGCCATGATGCGCATCTCGATCTGCGAGTAGTCGGCCGTGAGGAGCGTCTCGTAGTCGGGGCCGTGCACGAACGCCCCGCGGATCTCGCGCCCGACCGCGGCCTTGATCGGGATGTTCTGGAGGTTCGGGTCGACGGACGAGATGCGTCCGGTCGTCGTGCCGGTCTGGTCGTAGGTGGTGTGGATGCGTCCCTGGTCGTCGACGGCCTTGTCGAGGGTCTCGACGATCTGCCGCAGCTTCGTCGCGTCGCGGTGCTGCAGCAGGAGCCCGAGGAACGGGTGCGGGTGCTTCTCCTGGAGGTCGGCGAGCGATGCCGCGTCGGTCGAGAAGCCGGTCTTCGTGGCCCGGGTGCGCGGCATCTGGAGCTGCTCGAAGAGGACCTCCTGCAGCTGCTTGGGCGACCCCAGGTTGACCTCGCGCCCGATCTCGGCGAAGGCCTGCTGTGCGAGCTCCCCCGCCGTCTCGCCCAGTCGGGCCGAGATGGCCTTGAGGGCCGGGCGGTCGGCGGCGACGCCGGTGCGCTCCATGTCGCCGAGGATGGGCACGAGGGGCAGCTCGAGCTCGACGAGGACGCGGCGCGAGCCCTCGTCGAGCGCCTCGGTGAGGGACTCCACGAGGCGGAGGACGTACCAGGCCTGGGTGGCGGTCCCCACGGGCTCGTCGGCGGGCACCAGCTGGTCGGGCGCGGCCTCGGGCAGCTGCTCGCCGAGCTGCTCGTAGACGAGGTCGGTGAGGGCGAACGAGGTCCGCCCCGGCCGGAGCAGCCAGGCGGCGACGCGCGAGTCGCCCGCGATGCCGCGCAGCCGGAGGCCGACCGCGGCCAACGCCTTGTAGTCGCGCTTGGCGTCGTGGAGCACCTTGGGTGCGTCCGCGTCGTCGAGCCATGCCTCGAGGGCGACGTAGTCCCCGCGCCCGGCTGCCCAGGGCACCTGCACGGACTCGTCGTGCGTCGACATCCCGAGGCCGACGACGCCGTCGGGGCCCTGCTCGACGACCAGGCCGACGGGGTGCTCCGGGTCGGAGGCGTGCGTGCGCAGCCAGTGCGCGAGCTCCTCGTCGACGAGCGTGCGGACGACGGGGACGCCGACGGCCGGCTCGACCGGCTCGGGCCCCGTGCCGGGGGCCACCGCGCCCTCCGACTCCGCGAGCTTGGTCACCCGGTCGAGGAGCGTGCGGAACTGGAGCTTGTCGAAGATCTCGCGCACGGCCTCGAGGTCCATGGGCCTCCGGGCGAGGTCGTCCGGGCCCACGGGCAGCTCGACGTCGGTGAGCAGGTGGTTGAGCTTGCGGTTGCGCACGGCGCGGTCCCGCTGGTCGCGGAGGTTCTGCCCCACGACGCCCTTGATCTCGTCGGCGTGGGCCAGGACCTCGTCGAGGCTGCCGTAGGTCGTGATCCACTTCACGGCCGTCTTCTCGCCGACCTTGTCGATGCCGATGAGGTTGTCGCTCGTCTCGCCGACGAGCGCCGCGATCTCGGGGTACTGGTGCGGCTCGATGCCGTACCGCTCGACCACCTTGTCGCGGTCGTACCGGGTGAGCTCCGTCACGCCGCGGGCGGAGGGGTAGAGGAGGGTGACGTCGTCGTCCACCATCTGGATGGCGTCGCGGTCGCCCGAGACGACGAGGACCCGGTAGCCGGCGGCCTTGCCCTGGGTCGCCAGGGTCGCGAGGACGTCGTCGGCCTCGTGGTCCTCCTTCTGCACGGTCGTGATGCCCATCGCGTGCAGCGCCTCCTGCAGGAGGGGCACCTGCCCCGTGAACTCGGGCGGGGTCTCGGACCGCGTGCCCTTGTACTCGGGGTACTCGCGGGTGCGGAACGAGAACCGGGAGATGTCGAAGGCCACCGCGAGATGGGTGGGCTTCTCGGCCTTGAGCAGGTTGAGCAGCATCGCGATGAAGCCGTGGATCGCGTTCGTGTGCTGCCCCTCACGGTTCACGAAGCTGTCGACCGGCAACGCGTAGAAGGCCCTGAAGGCGAGGGAGTGGCCGTCGACGACCAGGAGGGTAGGCTTTGCTGCGTCCGACACCCCGTCAGCCTAGCGGGCGCCTCCGACGGTGCTCCGGCCCAGTCCTGGAGGCCCCGTGCCGCACTCCCCCGACGCCCCCGTGCCCTCGCCCGACCACGCCGACGCGCCGTCCGTCGGCGGGTCCGCCCGCGGCTCCGGCCCCCGTCTCGACGAGGCCGCCGCCGAGCTGCTCTCCCGGCGCGGCGTCGGCGACCTGGCCGAGAAGATGGGCATCGAGATCCTCGAGATGAGCGCCGAGCGGGCCGTGGGCCGGATGCCCGTGGCGGGCAACACGCAGCCCTACGGGATCCTGCACGGCGGTGCGCACGTGGTCCTCGCCGAGAGCCTCGGCTCCATGGCCGCGAACGTGCACGCCGGGCCCGGGAGGGTCGCGATGGGCATCGAGCTCAACGCGAGCCACAGTCGCTCCGCGCCCGGCGGCTGGGTGACCGGCACGTGCACGGCCCTGCACCTGGGTCGCACGCTCGCGACGCACGAGATCGTCACGACCGACGACCAGGGGCGACGGCTCTCCACGGTGCGCATCACGAACTTCATCGGCGACGCCCGCTGACCCGGACGACGAAGGCCCCCGGCGCGTGCCGGGGGCCTTCGGTCGTTCCACCGCGGGTCGCGAGCTAGGCCTTCTTGGCGCTGAGCTGCTCGATGATGGCCTGGGCGACGTCGTGCATGGTGAGACGACGGTCCATCGACGCCTTCTGGATCCAGCGGAAGGCCTCCGGCTCGGTGAGGCCCATCTTCTCGTTCAGCAGGCCCTTGGCCCGGTCCACGAGCTTGCGCGTCTCGAAGCGCTCGACGAGGTCGGCGACCTCGGCCTCGAGGGTGATGATCTGCGAGTAGCGCGAGAGCGCGATCTCGATCGCCGGCAGGAGGTCGTTCGGCGTGAAGGGCTTGACGACGTACGCCAGCGCGCCGGCCTCGCTCGCCCGCTCGACGAGCTCCTTCTGGCTGAACGCGGTGAGCAGCACGACGGGGGCGATGTGCCCCTTGGAGAGGCGCTCGGCCGCGGAGATGCCGTCGAGCTGGGGCATCTTGACGTCCATGATGACGAGGTCGGGGCGCAGCTCGGTGGCGAGGGCGACCGCCGTCTCGCCGTCACCGGCCTCTCCGACGACCTCGAACCCGTTGTCACGGAGGATCTCGACGATGTCGAGGCGGATGAGGGACTCATCTTCTGCCACGACGACGCGACGGGGTGCTGCTGATGTCGGTTCCTGGTCACTCACGCCGTAGAGCCTACGGTATCGTCGGTCCGTCGGTGCGCGCCGGATTGGCGGAACGGCAGACGCGGGGCACTCAAAATGCTCTGTCCGAGAGGGCGTGTGGGTTCGAATCCCACATCCGGCACCACGACGCAGGCAGGGCGCGCAGATCCGTCCGGACTTTTTCGGCCCAGGTGCTGCGCCGGACCCGCACCCTGCACTACGCTCGAGTCACTGGTTGTTGTGTGACGCGCATTTGCATCTCGCGACGGACACGGGGGCATGCCCCGCCGCCAGGGCGACTCCGGTCACCCGAGCGGTCTCGTTCACACGAGCGTGTGACGTCGTCTTCAGAGGGAGCGGACGAGAACACCGCGAGCAGCGATCCCGGGAACCGGGGTCGACAACTCTCAAGAAGGAAACAGCACAATGGCAACAGGCACCGTGAAGTGGTTCAACTCCGAAAAGGGCTTCGGTTTCATCACGCCCGACGACGGCACCACGGACGTGTTCGCACACTTCTCCGCCATCACGGGTAGCGGCTACCGCAACCTCGAGGAGAACCAGAAGGTCGAGTTCGAGACCGCGCAGGGCCAGAAGGGCCTGCAGGCCGAGAACATCCGCGTCGTCTGACCGGAGGCGCCCCTGAGGCGCCGTGTCGCACCAGCGACGACCAGAGGCCTCGGCCCGCTCTGCGGGCCGGGGCCTCTCGGCGTTCCCTCCCCTGCGCCGGTCACGGGTCGGCCGGTCACGGGTGGGCCGGTCACGGGTGGGCCGGTCAGGGGTCGCGCAGGCCGAGCAGCTCACCCACCGGTGCCCACGCCGCCGCCGCCTCGCGGTGCTCTCGCTCCGCAGCGGCGATGCGGGCCGCCACGGTGCCGCCGCCGGCGCCGAACGGGTCCGGTGAGGGCGGAACCCCGTCCAGCAGGGCGCGCCGGGCGCGCCGGAGCCGGAGCCCGCGGCCGGCCCAGGCGACGAGCTCGTCCCCCGTGGCGTCGTCGGGGGCGAGCCGCGCGATGCCGGGGAGCAGCTCGACGGCGCCCGTCGGGACCGCGGGCTCCGGAGCCTCAGGTTCGACCAGGCGTGCCGTGCCCACCGCGGTCACGGCTCCGACGACGGCGCCGAGCAGGCCCACGGTGGCCAGGGAGATGCCGTCGCGCATGCCCCACACCGTCCACGCGACGATCGCGAGCAGGACCGCCCCGATCAGCGCACCCGTGGCGGCGACGCGTGCCCGCCCGCCGGGACGCGGACGCGCCTCGGCCGTGCCCTGCCCGGGCACGACCCAGAGGCGACCCCCGGAACGGACGCAGCACGGGTGACGCTCGTCGACGGCCATGACCGGATGCTACGCCCGGTCCCGGTGGGGAAGCGAGAGGCCGGCGGCCCCTCGGGGACGCCGGCCTCTCGCGGCGGGCGGGACGGTCGTCAGGACCCGGTCGCGTACGCCGGTGCCGCCGCAGAGTGGGCGTCGCCCACGCGGTGCACGCGGAGGTCGTTGGTCGACCCGGCGATCCCGGGAGGGGACCCGGCGATGACGATCACCTTGTCGCCCTGCTCGGCGACGCCCTGGCCGAGCAGGATGTCGTCGACCTGGGCGAACATGGCGTCCGTGTGCGTGACGTTCTCGACGAGGAAGGAGCGCACGCCCCAGCTCAGCGCCATGCGACGCCGCGTCGCCTCGTTCGGGGAGAACGCGAGGATCGGGATGGAGTGCCGGAGGCGCGACATGCGTCGGACGCTGTCGCCCGACTCGGTGAAGACGCAGAGGAACTTCGCCTGGACGAAGTCGGCCACGTCGGCGGCGGCCAGGGTGATCGCCCCGCCCTGGGTGCGCGGCTTGGTGCCGAGCGGGGCGATGCGCTCGAGGCCGTGCTCCTCGGTCGACGCCACGATGCGCGCCATCGTCTGGACGGTGATGACCGGGTAGGCCCCGACGCTGGTCTCGCCGCTGAGCATGACGGCGTCGGCACCGTCGAGGACCGCGTTGGCGACGTCGGAGGTCTCGGCGCGCGTGGGGATGGGGTTGGAGATCATCGACTCGAGCATCTGCGTGGCCACGATGACGGGCTTGGCCATGCGGCGCGACAGCTCGACGGCGTGCTTCTGCACGATGGGGACGGCCTCGAGGGGCAGCTCCACGCCCAGGTCGCCGCGGGCGACCATGATGCCGTCGAAGGCCTCGATGATCTCCTCGAGCGCGTCCACGGCCTGCGGCTTCTCGATCTTGGCGATGACGGGGACCCGTCGGCCCTCCTCGGCCATGATCTCGCGCACGCGGACGACGTCGGAGGCGTCGCGGACGAAGCTCAGGGCGATGAGGTCGGCACCCAGGGCGAGGCCCCACCGGAGGTCGGCCTCGTCCTTGTCGGAGAGCGCCGGCACGTTGACGGCGACGCCGGGCAGGTTGATGCCCTTGTTGTTCGAGACGGTGCCGGCGACGACGACCTCGGTCGTGACGGTCGTGCCGTCGGTCTCGAGGACGCGGAGCTTGACCCGTCCGTCGTCGACGAGGAGCGGGTCGCCGGGGCGGACGTCGGCGGGCAGGCCCTTGAAGGTCGTCCCGCAGATCTCCTTGGTGCCGAGGACGTCGTCCGTCGTGATCTTGAAGACGTCGCCGACCGCGAGGTCGTGCGGGCCGTCCGCGAACTTGCCGAGGCGGATCTTCGGTCCCTGGAGGTCGACGAGGACCGCGACGGGCTTGCCCGCGTCGTCGGCGGCACGGCGGACGTTCGCGTACACGCCCTCGTGGACGTCGTAGCTGCCGTGGCTGAGGTTCATGCGGGCGACGTCGACGCCGGCGTCGATGATCGCCTTGATGTCGTCGTAGCTGGACGTCGCCGGCCCGAGGGTGGCGACGATCTTTGCGCGTCTCATGGGTTCCTTCGTGTGGTGGTGGAGGGAGGGGGACGACCGGCGCCCGTCCCCCACCCTATCCATGCGACGACCGTCGTCAGACCGTGATGGCGCGATCCGTGGGCCGGACCGGTGAGGGCAGGACCGTCTCGCCCTGCAGGTACACGTCGACCGCGGCCGCGGTGGCACGGCCCTCGGCGATGGCCCAGACGATGAGCGACTGGCCGCGTCCGGCGTCGCCCGTCACGAAGACGCCGGGCTGGGCCGTCTGGTAGTCGCCCCCGCGCTCGAGGGTCCCGCGGTCGCCGACCGAGAGGCCGAGCTGCTGCTCGAGGAGCTCGCGCTCCGGCCCCGTGAAGCCGAGGGCGAGCAGCACGAGGTCGGCGGGGATGTCGCGCTCCGTGCCCGGCTTCGGCACCCGGCGGCCGTCGACGTGCTCGGTCTCGGCCACGCGGAGTCCGCGCACCTCGCCGAACTCGTTGGCGAGCAGCTCGACGGTCGAGGCCAGGTACTGCCGTTCCCCGCCCTCCTCGTGGGCGCTCGACACCTCGAAGAGCGTGGGCATCATCGGCCAGGGCTGGTCGGAGGGGCGCTCCTCGGGCGGCTGTGCGCCGATCGCGAGGTTGGTCACGCTGAGCGCGCCCTGACGGTGCGCCGTGCCGATGCAGTCGGCGCCGGTGTCGCCGCCGCCGAGGACGACGACGTGCTTTCCCTCGGCCGTGACCTGGTCGACGACGGAGTCACCGGCGCCGGCCCTGTTCTGCTGGACGAGGTACTCCATGGCGAAGTGGACGCCGGACAGGTCCCGGCCGGGGATCGGCAGGTCGCGGGGCACGGTCGCCCCCGTGGCCACCACGACGGCGTCGTAGCGTGCGCGCAGGTCGTCCCAGGAGATGTCGACGCCGATCTCGACGCCGGCCCGGAAGCGCGTGCCCTCGGCCCGCATCTGCGCGAGCCGGAGCTCGATCTGCTTCTTCTCCATCTTGAAGTCGGGGATGCCGTAGCGCATGAGGCCGCCGATGCGGTCCTCTCGCTCGTAGACGGCGACCGTGTGGCCCGCACGCGTGAGCTGCTGGGCGGCCGCCAGGCCACCGGGGCCCGAACCGACGACGGCCACGGTCTTGCCCGTGAGCCGCTCCGGCGGGTGGGGGGTGACCCAGCCGTTCGCGAAGGCCTCGTCGATGATCGACACCTCGACCTGCTTGATGGTCACCGGCGGCTGGTTGATGCCCAGCACGCAGGACGACTCGCAGGGGGCCGGGCAGAGGCGCCCCGTCCACTCGGGGAAGTTGTTCGTCGCGTGGAGGCGCTCGCTCGCCTGCCGGCCCTCGCCGCGCCAGGTGAGGTCGTTCCACTCCGGGATGAGGTTGCCGAGCGGGCAGCCCTGGTGGCAGAAGGGCACGCCGCAGTCCATGCAGCGCCCCGCCTGCCGGCGGAGGGTGCCCTTCTCCTGCTGCTCGTACACCTCCTTCCAGTCCATGAGCCGCACCGACACGGGTCGACGCTTCGGGAGCTCGCGCTCCTGCGTCTTCAGGAACCCCTTGGGGTCAGCCACCGGTCACCTCCAGGATCCGCTTCCAGGTCTCGTCGCCGTCCGGGTCGAGCCCGGCGTCGACCGCCGCCTGGCGGGTGGCCAGGACGGCTGCGTAGTCGCGCGGCAGCACCTTGGTGAAGGCCGCGCTGGTCGTGCCGAGGTCGGCGAGCAGGCGCTCCGCGACCGGGGAGCCGGTCTCGGCCACGTGCCTCCTGAGGAGGTCCGCGAGGATCTCGACGTCGGCGCTGCCCAGCGGGTGCAGCTGCAGCTCGCCCGACGCCAGGGCGTCGGCGTTCACCCGCTCGGGCCGGAGGTCGTGCACGTAGGCCGTGCCACCGCTCATGCCCGCCCCGAGGTTGCGCCCCGTCTCGCCGAGGATCACCGCGAGGCCGCCGGTCATGTACTCCAGGGCGTGGTCGCCCACCCCCTCGACGACGGCGCTCGCCCCGGAGTTGCGCACGAGGAACCGCTCCCCCACGATGCCGCGGACGAACAGGGCGCCCTGCGTCGCGCCGTAGCCGATGACGTTGCCGGCGATGACGTTGTCCTCGGCCGCGAAGGGGCTGGCCGGGTCGGGTCGGACGACGACCGTGCCGCCGGACAGGCCCTTGCCGACGTAGTCGTTGCTGTCGCCGACGAGGCGGAGCGTGATGCCACTGGGCAGGAAGGCTCCCAGGGACTGGCCGGCCGAGCCGGTGAGCGTGACGTCGATGGAGCCCTCGGGGAGGCCGTGCTCGCCGTGCCGGACCGTCACCTCGTGGCCGAGCATCGTCCCCACCGCGCGCTCCGTGTTGCGGACGGGCAGGTCGATGCTCACGTGGCCGCCGTGCTCGAGCACGTCCGCGGCCCGGGCGATGAGCTGGTTGTCGAAGTGGTCCTCGAGCTCGTGGTCCTGGTCGCGAAGGTGACGCCGGGGCGCGTCGGCGGGGAAGACGGGCCCCTCGAGCACCGGGCGGAGGTCGAGGCCGTCGGCCTTCCAGTGCTCGACCGCGCGGTCGACGTCGAGCAGGTCGCTCCGCCCCACGGCCTCGTCCAGGCTGCGCAGGCCCAGCGAGGCGAGCAGTTCGCGGACCTCCTGTGCCAGGAACTCGAAGAAGTTCACGACGAACTCGGGCTTGCCCGAGAAGCGGGCGCGCAGCTCCGGGTTCTGCGTGGCGACGCCCACGGGGCAGGTGTCGAGGTGGCAGACGCGCATCATGACGCAGCCCTCGACGATGAGCGGCGCCGTCGCGAAGCCGAACTCCTCCCCACCGAGCAGCGCCGCGATGAGGACGTCCCGGCCGGTCTTCATCTGGCCGTCCACCTGCACGACGACGCGGTCGCGCATGCCGTTGAGCATGAGCGTCTGCTGCGTCTCGGCCAGGCCGATCTCCCACGGCGTGCCGGCGTGCTTGAGCGAGTTGACGGGGCTCGCGCCCGTGCCGCCGTCGTGGCCGGAGACCAGCACGACGTCGGCGAGGGCCTTGGTCACGCCGGCGGCCACCGCTCCGATGCCGGACTGGCTCACGAGCTTCACGTGGATGCGTGCGGAGGGGTTGGCCCGCTTGGCGTCGAAGATGAGCTGCTTCAGGTCTTCGATCGAGTAGATGTCGTGGTGCGGCGGGGGCGAGATGAGGCCGACGCCGGCGGTGGCGTGACGGGTCCGGGCCACCCACGGGTAGACCTTGGTGGGCGGCAGCTGGCCGCCCTCGCCCGGCTTGGCGCCCTGCGCCATCTTGAGCTGGATGTCGGTGGCGTGGGTGAGGTACATGCTCGTGACCCCGAAGCGCCCGGAGGCGATCTGCTTCACGGCGCTCCGGCGCTCGGGGTCGAGCAGGCGCTCGACGTCCTCGCCGCCCTCGCCCGTGTTCGACTTGCCGCCGAGGCGGTTCATCGCGATCGCCAGCGTCTCGTGCGCCTCCTTGGAGATGGAGCCGTAGCTCATCGCGCCGGTCGAGAACCGCTTGACGATGGACGAGATGGGCTCGACCTCGTCGAGGGGCACCGGCGCCAGCTCGCCCTGCCGCAGGCGGAAGAGGCCGCGGAGGGTCATGAGCTGCTCGGCCTGGTCGTCGACGAGCTTGGTGTACTCACGGAAGACGTCGTAGCGACGCGAGCGCGTCGCGTGCTGCAGCCGGAACACCGTCTCGGGGTTGAACAGGTGCGGCGGGCCCTCGCGGCGCCACTGGTACTCGCCACCGGTGGCCAGGCGCTCGTGCGCGACGAGCGAGCCGTCGGAGGGGTAGGCGCTCTCGTGGCGCTGCTTGTTCTCGGTGGCGACGACGTCGATGCCGATGCCCCCCAGCATCGTCGAGGTGCCCGTGAAGTAGGTGTCGACGAACTCCTGGCTGAGCCCGACCGCCTCGAAGGCCTGCGCGGCCGCGTAGCTGGAGACCGTCGAGATGCCCATCTTCGACATGATCTTCAGCACGCCCTTGCCGAGCGCCTTGATGAGGTTGTGCACGGCCTGCTCCGGGGTGACCCCGGTGAGCATGCCCGAGCGCACGAGGTCCTCGCAGGTCTCCATCGCGAGGTAGGGGTTCACCGCGGAGGCGCCGTAGCCGATGAGGGTCGCGACGTGGTGCACCTCGCGCACGTCGCCGGCCTCGACGATGAGCCCGACGCGCATGCGCTGCTCGGTGCGGATGAGGTGGTGGTGCACCGCCGCGAGCATGAGCAGCGAGGGCACGGGGGCGAACTCGCGGTTGCTGTCGCGGTCGGAGAGGACGATGAACTGCGCTCCCGCCTCGATGGCGTCGTCGACCTCGTTGCACATGGCTGCGATGCGCTTCTCGAGCGCGCGCGGGCCCTTGTCGGCACGGTAGAGCCCACGGACCGTGGAGGTCACGCGCGAACCGGGGCTCGGGTCGATGTGCTGGATCTTCGCGAGCTCGTCGTTGTCGATGACCGGGAAGTCGAGGATCACCTGGCGGGCGTGCTCGGGGGTCGCGTCGAGGAGGTTGCGCTCCGGGCCGAGGCCCAGCGCGAGCGACGTGACGACCTGCTCGCGGATGGAGTCGAGCGGCGGGTTGGTGACCTGGGCGAACTGCTGCGTGAAGTAGTCGAACAGGAGGCGCGGGCGCTGCGAGAGGACGGCGATCGGCGTGTCGCTGCCCATCGCCCCGAGCGGCTCGGCACCGGTCTTCGCCATGGGGGTGAGCAGGATGCGCACCTCCTCCTCGGTGTAGCCGAAGGTGCGCTGGCGCCGCACGACGGAGGCGGGCGTGTGCACGATGTGCTCACGGTCGGGCAGGTCGGCGAGACGGATCCGCCCCTCGGCCAGCCACTCGCCGTAGGGCGCTCCCGCGGCGAGCTCGCGCTTGATCTCGTCATCCTCGACGATGCGGCCCGCCACGGTGTCGACGAGGAACATCGTCCCCGGTCGGAGGCGGCCCTTGCGCACGACCTTGGCGGGGTCGATGTCGAGGACGCCGATCTCGCTCGCGAGCACGACGAGGCCGTCGTCGGTGACGAGGTACCGGCCCGGGCGCAGGCCGTTGCGGTCCAGCGTCGCCCCGACGAGGGACCCGTCGGTGAAGGTCACGGCGGCGGGGCCGTCCCACGCCTCCATGAGCATCGAGTGGTACTCGTAGAAGTCGCGGAGGGCCGGGTCGAGCTCGGCCTGGTTCTCCCACGCCTCCGGGACCATCATGAGGATCGCGTGCGGGAGCGACCTGCCGGTGAGGCTCAGCAGCTCGACGACCTCGTCGAACGAGGCCGAGTCGCTGGCGCCGGGGCTGACGATGGGCAGCAGCGGCTTCACGTCGCCGAGCAGCTCGGACTCGAGCTGCGACTGGCGGGCGCGCATCCAGTTGCGGTTGCCGCGCACCGTGTTGATCTCGCCGTTGTGCGCGATCATGCGGAACGGCTGGGCCAGCGGCCAGGACGGGAACGTGTTCGTGGAGTAGCGGGAGTGGACGATGGCCAGCTTCGAGGCGAAGCGCTCGTCGCTGAGGTCGGGGTAGAAGGGCTCGAGCTGCAGGGTCGTGACCATCCCCTTGTAGACCATGGTCCGGCTGCTCAGCGAGGTGAAGTAGGCCCCGAGCTTGCGCTCGGCGCGCTTGCGCAGGCGGAACGCCTGACGGTCGAGCGCGACCCCGACGAGCGGCGAGCCCGCGTCGTCACGGCGGCGGCTGGCGACGAAGAGCTGCTCGAAGGCGGGCATGGCGTCCCTCGCCAGCTGGCCGAGCTCCTCCGGCCGCACGGGCACCTCGCGCCAGCCGAGCACGTCGAGGCCCTCGAGCCCGGCGATGCGCTCGACGCCGGTCTTGAGCTCGGCGCGCTCCTGCTCGTCGGTCGGCAGGTAGGCGATCCCGACGGCGTAGGCACCCGCCCCGGGCAGCTCGAAGTCCACGACCTCGCGGAGGAAGGCGTCGGGGACCTGGCAGAGGATGCCGGCGCCGTCACCGGTGCCGGCGTCCGAGCCGACCGCACCGCGGTGCTCGAGGTTGCGCAGGGCGCCGAGTGCCGCGTCGACGATGTCGTGCCCGGGCGTGCCACGGAGGGTCGTCACCATGGCGAGGCCGCAGGCGTCCTTCTCGTGCACCGGGTCGTAGAGGCCGGAGGCCTCGGGGACCGTGCTGAACTGCTGGTGGACTGGCGTGAGAGCCATGGGATCCGTCCTCACGAAGGTGTACCGGTACGGGAGCGGGACGTCGGTGGCCCGGGATGCGTGTCCGAGGGTCCGCCGGCGAGGGCGGGCTCGGGTGCCCCGGGCGCAGGATCGTTGCCAGGGGCGCGGTCGGACTGCCGCGACCGCTTGTGGCAGTCGCGCGGTGCAGCTCGTGTCGCGGAGGGGCGCCCGGGCCGCCCGTGGTGTCGGGACGTCCGGGCCGGGGCTTGCTAGGAGCGCGTCTCGTCGGTGCGATCGTGCCCGTCGTGGGCGGAGGAGCCGGCGGCGACCGGCTCGAGGTCGTCGTCCTCCGCGTAGACGTCCTCGGAGCGTACCTCATCGTCGGCCTCACCCGGTGCGCGCCCGGGGACGTACGGCGACGGTTGACGACCGGTGTGCCGGCGCAGGGCGAGGCCGATGATCACGACGCCCAGCACGACGGCCAGGAGGGACATCCAGACGTTGGTGCGGATGCCCGCGAAGAGCAGGCTCGGGTCCGTGCGGATGGTCTCGAAGACCGAGCGGCCGATGCCGTACCAGATCAGGTAGAAGCCGAGCGCCTTGCCCCACTGGAGCACGACCTTCCGCTCGACGACGAGCAGCACGGCGACGCCCGCGAGCATCCAGACGATCTCGTAGAGGAAGGTCGGGTGGAACAGCGTGCCGGCCGGGAGCCCCGTCGGGTACGCCGGGTTCGTCGGGTCGATCTCGAGTCCCCAGGGCAGGTCGGTCGGCCAGCCGAAGAGCTCCTGGTTGAACCAGTTGCCGAGCCGGCCCGAGGCCTGCGCGACGAGCAGGCCCGGCGCGAGGGCGTCGGCGAAGGCGGTGAACCGGAGCCCCGCGTACCGGCAGCCGAGCCAGACGCCCACCGCGCCGAAGAGCAGGGCGCCGTAGATGGCCAGGCCGCCCTCCCAGACCGCGAAGGCCCGCCACCACTCCTGGCCCGCGAAGTAGTCCGCCGGGTGCGTGACGACGTGGAAGAAGCGCCCGCCGATGATGCCGGCCGGCACCGCGAAGATCGCGACGTCGACGACGACCCAGCGCTCGGCACCGCGCCGCGTGAGGCGGGCGTTGGTCAGGAGGACCGCGGCGACGATGCCCACGAGGATGCACAGCGCGTAGGCGTGGATCCGCAGCTGACCGGGCAGCTCCGCGCCGAACGTCGAGTTGATCCACGAGGTGAGGTCGAAGTACTGCCACTCGACGGACGGGCTCGGGATGCTCAGGGGAACGAACACGGGCGGGGACGCCTTTCAGGGAGGACGGGGTGGTGCGGTGCCGGGTGACCGGCGGCGGCGCTAGACGACTCTAGCGCCGGAGGCGAGGTCGGCCGCGACGTCGGCCAGCTGCGGCACGCCGCCCTCGGCCAGGGCACGCACGAAGGCGGAGCCCACGATGGCCCCGTCGGCGTAGCCGAGGACCTCGCGCACCTGCTGGGCGGTCGAGATGCCGAGCCCGACGCAGGCGTGCTCGACGTCGACGGCGCGGAGGCGGGCCACGAGCGTCGCCGCAGCGGCGTCGACGTCGCTGCGCGCACCCGTGATGCCCATGGTCGAGACCGTGTAGACGAAGCCCCTGCTGGCGGCGACGGCCTGACGGAGCCGTGCCTCGCTCGACGACGGGGCCGCGAGGAACACGCGGTCCAGGTCGGCGGCCTCGGAGGCCGCCAGCCAGCTCGCCGCCTCGTCGGGGATGAGGTCGGGCGTGATGAGCCCGGCGCCACCGGCCCCGGCGAGGTCGTCGGCGAAGCGCTGGACGCCGTACTGCTCGACGGGGTTCCAGTAGGTCATGACGACGACCGGCGACTCGACGGCCGCCGTGATCTCGCGGACGGCGGTGAACACGTCGCGGACGCGGAAGCCCTCGGCGAGCGAGCGCTGCGTGGCCGCCTGGATGACGGGGCCGTCCATGACGGGGTCGCTGTAGGGCAGGCCCAGCTCGATGACGTCGATGCCGGAACGGGCCATGGCCACGGCGGCCTCGATGCTCGTGTCGAGCGTCGGGAAGCCCACGGGCAGGTAGCCGATGACGGCGCCGGAGCCCTCGTCCTTGCGGGCACGGATGGCGTCGCCGACCTTGCTGGTGCCGGTCGCGCCGGCGTTCGGAACGGTCACAGCTGCTGCGCCTCCTCGTCGAGGACGCCGAAGTAGCGGCTGGCCGTCGCGACGTCCTTGTCGCCGCGTCCGCTCAGCGACACGAGGATCGTCCAGTCGGGGTGCTCCTGGCCCAGCAGGATCGCCCCGGCGAGGGCGTGCGCCGACTCGATCGCCGGCAGGATGCCCTCCGTGCGCGTGAGCAGGCGGAAGGCCTCCATCGCCTGGGCGTCGGTGACGGGCAGGTAGTGGGCCCGACCGGTCTCGGAGAGCCAGGCGTGCTCGGGGCCGACGCTCGGGTAGTCGAGGCCCGCCGAGATGGAGTGGCTGTCGACGGTCTGTCCGTCGTCGTCCTGCATGAGGTACGACCGGGCGCCCTGGAGGTTGCCCACCTTGCCGAGCGTGATCGAGGCGGCGTGGCGCCCCGTCTCGACGCCGTCGCCGCCGGCCTCGAAGCCGTAGAGCTCGACGTCGGCGTCGTCGAGGAACGCGTGGAAGATGCCCATCGCGTTCGAGCCGCCGCCGACGCAGGCCACGACGGCGTCGGGCAGGGCGCCCGTGAGGTCGAGGACCTGCTGACGCGCCTCTTCTCCGATGATCTTGTGGAAGTCCCGGACCATCGCGGGGAAGGGGTGCGGCCCCGCGACCGTGCCCAGCACGTAGTGCGTGGTGTCGACGCTGGACACCCAGTCGCGCATCGCGTCGTTGATGGCGTCCTTGAGGGTGCGCGAGCCCGTGGCGACCGAGACCACCTCGGCGCCGAGCAGGCGCATGCGGGCGACGTTGAGGGCCTGGCGCTCCGTGTCGACCTGGCCCATGTAGACGACGCACTCCATGCCGAACAGCGCCGCCGCCGTCGCGGTCGCGACGCCGTGCTGGCCCGCCCCGGTCTCGGCGATGAGGCGCGTCTTGCCCAGGCGCCGCGCGAGCAGGGCCTGGCCGAGGACGTTGTTGATCTTGTGCGAGCCGGTGTGGTTGAGGTCCTCGCGCTTGAGGATGACGCGGGCGCCGCCGGCGTGCTCCGCGAAGCGCGGCGCCTCGGTGATGATCGAGGGGCGCCCCGTGTACGTGGCGTGCAGCGCGGCCAGCTCGGCCGCGAACTCCGGGTCGGTCGCCGCGGCGCGGTACGCCTCGTCGAGCTCGTCGAGCGCCGCCACGAGGGACTCGGGGACGAAGCGTCCGCCGAAGGAGCCGAAGTAGGGACCGGTCATGTCGCGCAGGGCCATGTCAGGCCTCCAGGAATGTCGAGACGGCGGCGACGGGGTCGCCGTGGGTGACGAGGGCCTCACCGACCAGGACGACGTCGGCACCGGCCCGTCGGTAGTGGGCGACGTCGGCCGGGCCGGTCACGGCCGACTCGGCGACGCGCGTGACGCCCTGCGGGATCGCGTCGGCCAGGCGGCCGAAGAGGTCCGGGTCGAGCTCGAAGGTGGTCAGGTCGCGGGCGTTCACGCCGAGGACCTCCGCGCCGGCGTCGAGCCCCCGCGAGACCTCGTCGGCCGAGTGGGCCTCGACGAGGGCGGTCATGCCGAGCTGCCGCACGAGCTCGTGCAGCTCGACGAGCCGGCGCTGCTCGAGGCCGGCGACGATGAGCAGGACGAGGTCGGCGCCCGCGGCGCGGGCCTCGAGCACCTGGTAGGGGTCGCCGATGAAGTCCTTGCGCAGGACCGGCACCGACACCACCTCGCGCACGGCCTCGAGGTCGTCGAGCGAGCCCTTGAAGCGCCGCCCCTCGGTGAGGACGCTGATCGCGGACGCCCCGCCCGTCTCGTAGGACGACGCGAGCGCCGCGGGATCGGCGATGGCCGCGAGGTCTCCCCGCGACGGTGAGGCGCGCTTGACCTCGGCGATGATCTTGACCCGGTCGGCGGGCGCGAGCGCCGCACGGGCGTCGAGCGCCGCGGGCCGGGCCAGGGCGGCCGCCTCGACCTGGGCGAACGGCAGGGCGTCCCGGCGGGCGTCGGCGTCGGCCTGGGCCCCGGCGAAGAGTGAGTCGAGCACCTAGTCGTGCGCCTTCGGGACGTAGCGGTGGCCGCCGACGCCGTAGCCGAGGCGCTTCATGACGAGGCCGACCACGAGGCCGACGACGAGCAGGCCCACGGCTGCCCAGACGACCCAGGCGATGGCGAAGAAGAACGCCAGCGTGCCGATCGTGAAGGCGACCAGCATGATGATCACGGCCGTCCAGGCGGCCGGGGAATTGCCGTGTCCGAGGTCGTCGGTCGTCTCAGTGCTCACAGTGCTCCTTGGTGTGTCCGGTACCCGACGATCTTACCGGCTGCGCCCGTCGGCGTCGGCCTGCCCCGCGGTGGGGTCGTCACCGCCGGAGAGGGAGTCCCAGGCGGCGGCCGGGTCGGACGCGGGATCGGTCGGGGCGACGCGGACCGCCTGGTACTTGCGCGTGGCGGCCGGCCACCTCCGTGCGGTGAGGGCGACCAGCAGCCCGTGCACGGCCGTGAGGACGCCCGCCAGGAGTCCCACCCAGGGCCAGGCGGTCGAGGTCGCCGCGCGGACGAGCTCGTCGAGGCTGGCGGTGCCGTCGACGCCCGTCGCGGTCGTGACGACGCTGCCGGAGGCCGCGACCGGGTCGGCCAGGGCCAGGGCGGCGGCCACGACGACGCAGCCGCCCAGCAGGAGCTGGAGGACGCCCAGGACGACGCGGAAGACGACGCCGGCGATGGTGAGCGCGCCCACGAGCGCGAGGCTCGCGAGGGCCAGCGCTGCGAGGGCGCCGCCCGCGACGTCGCCGTCCGCCGACACCTCGAGGTCGCCGCCCTGCGGTCCCGCCACGACCAGGTGGAACCAGGGCTGGGTCCAGGCGAGCAGGGTGGCACCGGCGAGGACGAGGCCCGCGAGGACGAGGACGAGCTTGAGCCGCCGGGACGTCATCGGCCGAGCCGCGTCATGGCGTTCGCGACCGCGACGGCCCGCAGCGGTGCAGCGGCCTTGTTGCGGGCCTCCTGCCCCTCGGCCTCGGGATCGCTGTCGGCGACGAGGCCGGCGCCGGCCTGGACGCGCGCGGTGCCGCCCTGCAGCAGCACGGTGCGGATCGCGATGGCGAGGTCGGCGGACCCGGCGAAGTCGAAGTAGCCGACCACTCCCCCGTACACCCCGCGCTGGGCGGGCTCGAGCGCGTCGATGATCTCGAGCGCGCGCGGCTTCGGGGCGCCCGAGAGCGTGCCGGCGGGGAACGTCGCCCGGAAGGCGTCGACGGCGTCCCTGCCGGGGGCGAGGTCGCCCTCGACGCTCGAGACGAGGTGCATGATGTGGCTGAACCGTTCGACCTGCATGAACTCCGTGACCCCCACGGAGCCCGGCGTGCACACCTTGAGCAGGTCGTTGCGCGCGAGGTCGACGAGCATGAGGTGCTCGGCCCGCTCCTTGGGGTCGGCCGCGAGCTGGTCCGCGAGGGCCTGGTCCTCCTCCGGCGTCGCGCCGCGGGGCTTCGAACCCGCGATGGGGTGCGTGTAGACGCGCCGTCCGTCGACCTTGACGAGCGCCTCGGGCGAGGAGCCCACGATCGTGTAGGGCTCCCCCGCGGCGTCCTCGAACGAGACCAGGTACATGTACGGGCTCGGGTTGACCGTGCGCAGCACGCGGTAGACGTCGAGGGGCTCGGCGGTGAGCTCGTGGTCGAAGCGTTGCGAGATGACGACCTGGAACACGTCGCCGTCGCGGATGTGGCGCTTCGAGCGCTCGATGGCGGTCGCGTACTCGTCGTCCGTCGTGCGGCGACGCGGCTCGGCGACGACGTCCAGGGGAACGTCGGACAGGTGCGCCTCGTTCGGCGCGGCGAGCTCGGACTGCAGGCGGTCGAGCCGGGCCTGCGCGTCGGCCCACAGCTGGTCGGCGTCGTCCTCGCCGTCGGCCAGCGCCGTCGCGACGAGCAGGACCGCACCCGTCCGGTGGTCGAGCACGACGAGCTCGCTGACGAAGCTGAAGGCCTGCGAGGGCACCGCGAACTCCGCCGGCGGCGCCTCGGGCAGGTGCTCGAGCTCGCGGACGGCCTCCCAGCCGATGAAGCCCACCAGGCCGCCGGTGAGCGGCGGCAGCCCGGGGATGCGGGGCGTGGCCCAGCGGGCGTGCAGGGCCGCGAGGACCTCGAGCGGCGTGCCCGCGGCGTCGCCGAGGGCCCGCTCCCGGGAGAGCCCGTGGTCGTGCCAGGTGACCTCGGCGCCGCCGGTCGTGAGCACCCCGAACGAGGACACGCCGACGAAGGACCAGCGTGACCAGATCCCGCCCTGCTCGGCGCTCTCGAGGAGGAACGTGCCGGGCCTGCCGCCGGCCATCTTGCGGTGCACGCCCACGGGGGTCTCGCCGTCGGCGAAGAGGTCGCGGACGACGGGCACGACGCGGTGCCCGTCGAGGAGGGCGTCGAACTGGGCGCGGGTCGTCGAGGACCGGTCAGTCATGGGGGTGCTCCTCGGTCGGTGCGGGCGCCTCGGAGGTGACGGGCACGAGCGGCTCGACGTCGAAGCAGGAGTGCGCGCCCGTGTGGCACGCGGCGCCGACCTGCTGGACGGTGACGAGGAGCACGTCGGCGTCGCAGTCCAGGGCCGCCGCGCGGACGTGCTGGGCGTGCCCCGAGGTGTCGCCCTTGCGCCAGTACTCCTGACGTGACCGGGACCAGAAGGTCACTCGGCCCTCCGTGAGCGTCCGGGTGAGGGCCTCGGCGTCCATCCAGCCCATCATGAGGACGTCCTTGGTCCCCTCCTGCTGGACGATCGCCGGCAGGAGCCCGTCGCCGTCGAAGCGCGCCCGCGCGACGACCGCGGCCGCGGACTCCCGGGTGAGCACCTCGCCGCTCATCGGACGGTCCCCCGACGGACCGTCGCGCCGGAGGCGGCGAGGGCGTCCTTGACCTGGCCCACGGTGAACTCGCGAGCGTGGAAGACGCTCGCGGCGAGGACGGCGTCCGCGCCCGCCCGGACGGCAGGGGCGAAGTGCTCGAGCCGGCCCGCGCCTCCGGACGCCACGACCGGGACCCGGCTGACCTCGCGCATCACCGAGACGAGCTCGAGGTCGAAGCCCTGCTTCGTGCCGTCGGCGTCGATCGAGTTGACGAGCAGCTCGCCCGCCCCCCGCTCGACGGCCTCCCGCGCCCAGGCCACCGCGTCGAGGGGGGTCTCGGTGCGACCGCCGTGCGTGGTGACGACGAAGCCGCTGGGGGTCGCGGCCGAGCGCTTCACGTCGAGCGACAGGACGACGCACTGCGCGCCGAAGCGGTCCGCGATCTCGCCCACGAGGTCGGGGCGCGCGATCGCGGCGCTGTTCACGCCGACCTTGTCGGCGCCCGCCGCCTGGAGGCGTGCCACGTCGTCGGTGGAGCGCACCCCTCCGCCGACCGTGAGCGGGATGAAGACCTGCTCGGCCGTGGCGCGGACGACGTCGTACGTCGTCGAGCGCTCGTCGACGGTGGCCGTGACGTCGAGGAAGGTGATCTCGTCGGCGCCCTGCTCGTAGTAGCTGCGGGCGAGCTCGACGGGATCGCCCGCGTCGCGCAGGTCGAGGAAGTTCACGCCCTTGACCACGCGCCCTGCCGCGACGTCGAGGCAGGGGATCACGCGGACGGCGAGGGTCGCGGCCGACGCGGCCACGTCAGAGCCTCGCGGCGTGGATCGGGCTGACCAGGATCGCCCGGGCGCCCAGGTCGTACAGGGCGTCCATCACCTGGTTGGTGTCGCGGCGCGGCACCATGACGCGCACGGCGGCCCACTCGGGGTCGTGCAGCGGCGACACCGTCGGCGACTCCATGCCGCGGGCGATGGCGGTCGCCGCCTCGAGCTTCGCGACCGGGACGTCGTAGTCCATGAGGACGTACTGGCGGGCGACGAGGACCCCCTGCAAGCGACGGTGCAGCACCGACAGGCCCGGCGTCTCGTCGTCGGCGGTGACGAGGACCGCGGTCGACTCGAGGATGACGGGCCCGAAGACCTCGAGCCCCGCGGCGCGCAGCGTGCTGCCGGTCTCGACGACGTCGGCGATGCCGTCGGCCACGCCGAGCTGCACGGCGCTCTCGACCGCCCCGTCGAGGCGGACGAGGTCGGCGCGGACGCCCTCGCGCTCGAGGAACGCCCCGACGAGGCCGGGGTAGCTGGTGGCCACCCGCCGGCCCTGCAGGTCGGCGAGCGACGAGAAGGCGCCGCGGGGCCCGGCGAACCGGAACGTCGAGCGCCCGAAGTCGAGCGGAGCGACCTCGTGCGCCGGCGACAGGCTGTCGAGCAGCAGGTCGCGGCCCGTGATGCCCACGTCGAGCGCCCCCGAGCCGACGTAGGTGGCGATGTCGCGGGGCCGGAGGTAGAAGAACTCCACCCCGTTGCGCTCGTCGAGCACGTGGAGCGTCTTGGGGTCGCGGCGGCCGACGTAGCCGGCCTCGGCGAGCATCTCGGAGGCGGTCTCGCTGAGCGAGCCCTTGTTGGGTACAGCTACGCGGAGCATGGGGCGTTCCGTCCGGTCGGAGCCGCGGCGGGGCGGCACGGGGGTCGTGAGGGGGGCGGCGACGGACTCAGAGATGTCGGTACACGTCGGCGGGCGTGAGGCCCTTCGCGACCATGAGCACCTGCAGGTGGTAGATCAGCTGGCTGATCTCCTCCGCGGTGGCGACGTCGCCCTCGTACTCGGCGGCCATCCACACCTCAGCGGCCTCCTCGACGATCTTCTTGCCGATCTGGTGGACGCCGGCGTCGAGCTCGGCGACCGTGCCCGATCCCTCGGGGCGGTCGCGGGCCTTCTCGGTCAGCTCGGTGAAGAGCTCGTCGAACGATTTCACGTGGCCCAGGTTACCGGGCCGCGGCGGCCCGCAGCGCCGCGATGCGCTCCGCCGGGTCGCCGCCGTAGACGGCGGAGCCCGCGACGACGACGTCGGCCCCGGCCTCGACGGCCGTGCCGATCGTGTCGACCGTGATGCCCCCGTCGACCTCGAGCCACACGTCCAGGCCGGAGGCGTCGACAGCCTCGCGCGCACGGCGCAGCTTGGGCATCGTCTCGGGCAGGAACGACTGCCCGCCGAAGCCCGGCTCGACCGTCATGACGAGGATCATGTCGAACTCGTCGAGGGTGCGGAGCAGGGGCTCGACCTCGGTGCCGGGCTTCACGGCGACGGAGGCGCGGGCCCCCGAGCTGCGGATCGCCCGGGCCGTGGCGACGGGGTCGGCGGCCGCCTCGAGCGAGAAGGTCACCGACGAGGCGCCGGTCTCGGCGTAGCGGGGCGCCCACCGGTCGGCGTCCTCGATCATGAGGTGCACGTCGAGCGGCACCGGGCTGACCTCCTGGATCCGCTGGACCACCGGCAGTCCGAGCGTCAGGTTCGGCACGAAGTGGCCGTCCATGACGTCGACGTGGACCAGGTCGGCGTCGGCGATCCGGCCGAGGTCGCGCTCGAGGTTGGCGAAGTCGGCGGACAGGATGCTGGGGCTGATGCGCACGGACACGCCGAGAGCCTACAAGGGCTCCGGGGTGGTCGTCGCGGACCCCTCGTCGGGCCCGCCGCGCTTGACGAACAGGGCCACGAACATGGCGTCGGTCCCGTGACGGTGGGGCCACAGCTGGGCGTAGGGCGCCGAGGCCAGGTCGAGCTCGACGCCCGTGCGCGCCACGCCCTGCACCGCGCGCGCGGCGTCGGCGAGGTCGACGGTGCCCTCGTGGCGGCGCAGTCCCGCCTCGACCACCGCGCGCGTCTCGGCGAGGTGCGGCGAGCACGTCACGTAGGCCAGCACTCCCCCGGGCGCGAGCGCCGCCACCGCGGAGTCGAGGAGCTCGCCCTGCAGCGCGCTCAGCTCGCCCACGTCGCCCGGCTGCTTGCGCCAGCGCGCCTCCGGACGCCGCCGCAGGGCCCCGAGGCCCGTGCAGGGGGCGTCGAGCAGCACCCGGTCGTACCGGCCGGGCTCGTCCGTGCCGACGTCGCGGCCGTCGCCCTGCCGCACCTCGACCTCGCCGGGCAGCGCGGCCAGCGCCTGACGGACGAGGCCGGCCCGGGCGGGCACAACCTCGTTCGCGACCAGGGTCGCGCCGGCGATCGCGGCCTCGGCCGCGAGGAGGGCCGCCTTGCCGCCCGGTCCGGCGCAGAGGTCGAGCCAGCGCTCCCCCGGTGCCGCCGGGCGGAACCGACTGAGGGCCAGCGCCGCGAGCTGCGAGCCCTCGTCCTGGACGCGGGCTCGTCCCGCGCGGACGGCCTCGCCCCGCGACGGGTCGCCGCCCGGGCTCGTCACGGCCAGGGGCGAGGCGACCCCGGGCGTGCCGGGGAGCTCGTCGGGCGTCGACAGGCCGGGCAGGGCCACGAGCCCGACGCGGGGCGCCAGGTTGTCGGCCGCGAGCAGGTCGGCGAGCTCGTCGCCGCGCCCCTCGGCGGCGAGCGAGCGCCTCAGCGCCCGCACCACCCAGGTCGGGTGGGACCACTCCGCCGCGATCCGGTCGTCGTCGGAGGTGGACCGCTCGAGCACGCGCTCGAGCCACGTCTCGGGGCTCGACCGCGAGATCGTGCGCAGGACGCCGTTGACGAACCCGGTGCCGGCGCGGCCCGCGACCTGCCGCGCCAGGGAGACGGTCTCGTCGACGGCGGCGTGCGCGGGCACGCGCGTCGACAGCAGCTGGTGCGCCCCGAGCCGGAGCACGTCGAGCAGCTCGGGGTCGATCGCCGAGGCGGGGCGCCGCGCCGCGATCTCGAGCACGCGGTCGTAGTAGCCGCGCATGCGGAGGGTGCCGTAGGTCAGCTCCGTCGCGAGGGCGGCGTCCTGGGCGTCGAGGCCCGCGCGCTGGATGCGCTGGGGCAGGAGGAGGTTGGCGTACGCGTCGTCGTGCTCCACGGCGCGCACGACGTCGAACGCGACGGACCGGGCCGGCTGCACCCGGCTCATGCGAGCCTCCGGTCGTCGCCCGTGGAGAGGCCCCGCGCCCAGTCGGTCGCGGCCATGGCCGTGCGACCGGCGGGCTGGACGCGCACCAGCTCGAGCGGGTCGGTGCCCGTCCCCACGAGCACGCGCCGACGCTCGACCAGGAGTCGGCCCGGGCCGAGGTCCGGCGCGTCGTCTGCGGCGCGGAGGTCGACGACCTTGAGCCGTGCGCCCGCGTGCATCGCGTGCGCACCCGGCTCGGGGGTGACCCCTCGCCACCGGTCGAGCACGGCGCGCGCGGGGGCCGAGAGGTCGAGCCGGCCGTCGTCGAGGGTGAGCTTGGGGGCCAGGGTGACCTCGCCCTCCTGCTCTCGGGGCTCCGCCGTGCCCGCGGCCAGCGCGTCGACGACGTCGACCACGAGGTCCGCGCCGGTCACGGCGAGCTCGCCGAGCAGCTGACCCGCCGTCTCGGTGCCCGTGAGCGGGTGCTCGAGGACGCCCAGGACCGCCCCCGCGTCGAGCTCCGGCACGAGCCGGAAGACGGTGGCGCCGGTGACGGCGTCGCCCGCGACGAGGGCGCGCTGCACGGGCGCCGCCCCGCGCCAGCGCGGCAGCAGCGAGAAGTGCAGGTTGACCCAGCCGAGGCGGGGCCCGCCCAGCAGCGGCTCGCGGAACAGGGCGCCGTAGGCGACGACCACGCCGAGGTCGGGCTCGAGGGCCAGGAGGCGCGCGGTGACCTCGTCGTCGAGTCGTCGTGCCTTGACCACGGGCAGCCCGAGGCGCTCGGCCTCGACGGCGACCGGCGTGGGCGTGAGCACGCGACGGCGCCCCTGGGGCGTGTCGTCCCGCGTGAGGACGGCCACGATCTCGTGGTCGGGCGACGCGGCGAGGGCGGTGAGCGTGGGCACGGCGGCGGCCGGGCTGCCGGCGAGGACGAGGCGCACGAGCGGGGCCTTTCGGGATCAGTCGGCGAACGGCTCGACGTCGTCGAACCGCACTCTGAGTGTAGGGACGGCGCGGCCCCGGCCCTGACCGAGCGCCTTGCGACGGTCGACGGCGGCCCGCACCACCTCGGCGCGGAGCGCCTGCGCGACCTCGGTGCCCCTGGCGTAGTCGAAGCGGACGACGGCGCGGTCCCCGCCCGTGACCTCGACCGGCCCGAGCGTCTCGGCGCGCACGTCGTCGGGCAGCGACGCGAGCGCGCGCGCCACGCCCTCCGTGGTGCCCGTGACGGTCGCGACGCGGACCGCCGGCGGGAAGCGCAGCTCACGACGGTCGGCGAGCTCGGTCGAGGCGAACCGAGGCAGCTGCCAGGTGGCGAGTGCCGCGGCCGGCGCTCCCCCCACGCCGACGAGGACGACCGGCGCCCGTCGTGCGGCGAGGGCGGCGGCGTTCGCCCATCCGCGGACGCAGTCCTCCGCCACCCGGAGGCTCTCGCGCGCGAGCATGCGCTCGCCGTCGAGCAGGAGGACCGCCCGGTAGCCCCCCGGAGCCACCGGTTCGGCGCCGCGCACGGCCACGACCACCGCGGGCTCGTCGTCGACGCGCGTGAGCCGACGCGCTCCGTCGGAGACGACCACCCGGACGCCGGGGAAGGCGCGTCCGAGCTCGTCGGCCGTCCGCGTCGCCCCGCTGCCGACCGAGCGGAGGTGCCTGCCCTCGCAGGTCGAGCACCGCCAGCCCACCGCCAGCGCCCCGCACCACGCGCAGGCGGGCACGGAGCCGGCCGTCCGCTGGTGCAGCGGTCCGCCGCAGACCGTGCAGCGCGCCGTGTCGCCGCACTCGGTGCAGGCCAGTCGCGGCGCGTGGCCGGGACGCGCCACCTGCACGAGCACCGGGCCGTGCTCGAGGGCGGCCCGGGCCTCCTGCCAGGCCGTCGAGGGGATGCGGGCCTGGGCCGCGAAGCCGTCCTGCGGTGCCTGCTGCGCCGTCGGCACGACGTGGGGCTGGTAGCGCGGGTCGGGGCGCACGTCCGCGAGGAACCCGATCTCGACGAGGCGCTGGACGTCGGTGCTGCGGGCGTGCGACAGGAAGACGAGGGCGGTCGACTGCTGCGTGCTGCGGAGCAGGGCCGTGTCGCGGGCGTGCACGTACGGCGCCAGGGGCTCCCCGAACGACTCGTCGCCGTCGTCGACCACGACGAGCAGGGCCGGGCGGGCCGAGGGCGCCAGGAGCACCGAGCGGTTGCCGACCACGACGACCGCGTCGTCCGACCGGGCGCGCAGCAGGGCCCGGTAGCGGTCCGGGTTCGACTGCCCGGAGTCGAGCCGCACCACGCGCTCGGGCGGGAGCACCGCGGCCAGGGCCGTGAGCACGTGCTCGAGGTCGCGGTGGTCGGGCACCGCGAGGATCGCGTCGTCGCCGTCGGCGAGGGCCACGGTGGCGAGCTCGGCGGCCGTCGCCGCCCAGGCGGCGATCCACTCGCCGCCCTCGGTGGGGACGAGGTGCGGCACGGCCTCGACCGCCGCCCGTCCGCGGGCCCGGACGAGTCCGGCCAGGTCGGTCGAGCGGTAGGAGCGCACCGGCAGCGCCTCGACCGGGGCCAGCACGGGGACCGCCGTCGCGTCGGGCTCGGCCGCGGCGGCCCGGGCGGCCAGCCAGGCCTTCTCGACGCGCACCTGCCGCGGCGGGACCGCGAGCCGCAGGACGTCGCTCGCCGAGCCTCCTGCCCGGTCGGCGACGGCCCGGGCGAGGGCCCAGACCTCCGGGGCCAGCACGGGCACGGGCGACACGAGGCCCTCGAGCTCGCTGAGCTCTCCGACGTGCTCCGACTCGGCCACCACCTCGACGACCCAGGCGTCGGCGATGCGCCCCGCCGACCTCAGGGGCACGGAGACGCGCACCCCGGGGACGACCTCGTCGAGCAGCGCCTCGGGCACGGCGTAGTCGAAGAGCCGGTCGAGCTGGGGCAGCGGAGAGTCGACGAGCACCCTCGCCACGGCTGCCGGGCGTCGACCGGGCGTCACGACGGTCAGAGCCCGGCGGCGGCCCGCAGCGCGTCGACGCGGTCGAGGGCCTCCCACGTGAAGTCGGGCAGCTCACGGCCGAAGTGGCCGTAGGTCGACGTCGCGGCGTAGATCGGGCGCTTGAGGTCGAGGTCGCGGATGAGCGCGGCGGGCCGGAGGTCGAAGACCTCGCGGATGGCGGCGATGAGCACGTCGTCGGCGACGTGGCCCGTGCCGAACGTCTCGACGTACAGCCCGACCGGCGCGGCCCGCCCGATGGCGTAGGCCACCTGGACCTCGAGCCGGTCGGCGAGACCGGCCGCCACCGCGTTCTTCGCGACCCAGCGCAGGGCGTAGGCGGCCGAGCGGTCGACCTTCGACGGGTCCTTGCCGGAGAACGCGCCGCCGCCGTGCCGGCTCGCCCCGCCATAGGTGTCGACGATGATCTTGCGGCCGGTGAGCCCGGCGTCGCCCTGCGGGCCGCCGATCTCGAAGCGGCCGGAGGGGTTGATGATGAAGCGCGTCGCCGAGGAGTCGAGGCCCGCCTCGTCGAGGACGGGCCGCACGACGTGCTCGACCACGTCGGCCTCGAGCTGGGCGCTCGACACCTCGGGCCCGTGCTGCGTGGAGAGCACCACGGTGTCGACGGTGCGGGGCACGACGCCGTCGTAGCCGATCGTGACCTGGGTCTTGCCGTCGGGGCGGAGGTAGGGCAGCACGCCCTCCTTGCGCACGGACGCGAGGCGCTCGGCCAGGCGGTGCGCGAGCCACACGGGCAGCGGCATGTACTGGGGCGTCTCGTTCGTCGCGTAGCCGAACATGATGCCCTGGTCGCCGGCGCCGAGCCGGTCGAGGGCGTCGTCGCTGCCCCCGCTCCGGGCCTCGAGCGCCGTGTCGACGCCCTGGGCGATGTCGGGCGACTGCGAGCCGATCGAGACCTCGACGCCGCAGGTGCGGCCGTCGAAGCTGACGGCGGACGACGTGTAGCCGATGCCGACGATGAGGTCGCGCACGATGGTCGGGATGTCGACGTACCCGGACGTCGTGACCTCGCCGGCGACGTGCACGAGGCCGGTGGTGACCATCGTCTCGACCGCCACGCGGCTCTCGGGGTCGACGGCCAGCAGTGCGTCGAGGATGGCGTCGGAGATCTGGTCGCAGATCTTGTCCGGGTGGCCCTCGGTGACGCTCTCGGAGGTGAAGAGCCGGAGGCTCGTCGCCGTCGGCGTGCCGCCGCTGATGGTCTCGTCGGTCAGGGTCACGGTCCGCCTTCTGGGTCTGGTGCCGGGAGCAGTGCCGCCCGGTGCGCGAGGAGGCCCCGGCGGACTGCGCCGCGGGGCCTCACCGATCTTGCCACGTGCCACCGACCGGGGTCGGCGGCCGCGAGCTCACTCCGCGGGTGCGGCGAGGGGCTTGGCCTCGAGCTTGTCCTCGTTGATCTCGTGCATCGCGACCGACAGCGGCTTGTCGTCGATGGTGCTGTCGACGAGGGGCCCGACGTTGTCGAAGAGGCTGCCCTCGTGGAGGTCGGCGTAGTAGTCGTTGATCTGACGGGCACGCTTGGACGCGAAGATGACGAGCGCGTACTTGGACTCCACCTTCGAGAGCAGCTCGTCGATGGGGGGATCGATGATTCCCTTGTTCTTGTCGGCCATGGTCGCTCCTCTGGATGGTGGGAAGGTCGTGGGCAGCGTCAGGCGCGCGGGCGCGGCGAGACGGAGGCAGTGAGCAAGTCTACGACCTCCTGCGCCGCGACGGCGACGTCCCGGTTCACGACCTTGACGTCGAACTCGTCCTGGGCGGCCAGCTCGACCTTCGCCGTCTCGAGCCGGCGCTGCTGCTCGGCGGCCTCCTCGGTGCCGCGACCGATGAGGCGCCGCACGAGCTCGTCCCAGGTGGGCGGCAGCAGGAACACGAGCACGGCCTCGGGCATGGCGGCCCTGACCTGCCGGGCACCCTGCAGGTCGATCTCGAGCAGGACGCTGCGGCCCTCGTCGAGGGCCGCGTCGACGGGCGGCCGCGGGGTCCCGTAGCGGTGCGAGTTGTGCACGACCGCGTACTCGAGCATCTCGCGCTCGCGCACCATGCGGTCGAACTCGTCGTCGTCGACGAAGTAGTAGTGGACGCCGTCCACCTCGCCCGGCCGCGGACGCCGGGTCGTCGCCGACACGCTGAGCAGCACGTCGGGGTGGTGCTCGCGGATGTGCGCCGAGACCGTCCCCTTGCCGACGGCCGTCGGCCCGGCGAGGACGACGAGCTTCGCGCGGCCGCGGCCGCGGGACTCGCGCACGGCGAGCCAGTCGCCGAGGGTCCGGCGCTGGCGCACTCCGAGCCCGCCCACGCGCTTCGACTCGGCGATCGCGAGCTCGGACATGATGCGCGCGACCCGGGTGGGTCCGATGCCCGGGATGCTCGTGAGCAGCTCCCGGACCCGGAGCGTGGCCTCGGGGGCGGTCGACTCGCCGGCCCAGGCCGTCTCGGCGACGTCCAGCGCGGTGCGGCGACGTTCGGCGACGGCACGCTTGACCTCGGCGCGGGCCCGTCGGGCCTGCACGGCGGCCCGCGCGGCGGCGACCCGGTCGACGGGCGGCGGGGTCATGCGAGGCACGAGCGCACCTCCTCGGAGTCGCGGCGCACGGCGGCGGCCAGGCCGGAGGGACCCGCCGAGAGCACGGAGCGCGAGACGGACGCCAGCACCGACCCCGCGGCGGCGCCGAAGCGACGCGGCAGGTCGGCGAAGGTCGCGCCCTGGGCGCCGAAGCCCGGCGCGAGCACGGGGGTGGTCGTGAGGCGGGCGACGTCGACGCCCGCTGCCGGGAGGTCGACCGTGGCGCCGAGCACCAGGCCGATCGAGCCGAGTCGGGTCTCCCCCGCCGTCGCGTTGTCGTCGAGCACGTCGTCGACGATACCGCCCGCGACGGTCCGGCCCGCACGCGGGCCCGCGGCGAGGACCGCGGTCTGCAGCGCGTGCGCCTCCGGGTTGGAGGTCGCCGCGAGCACGAAGAGGCCCGCGCCGACCTCGCGGGCGCGGCGCCCGGTGGCGGCCAGGGAGCCCCAGCCGAGGTAGGGCGACACCGTGAGGGCGTCCACCCGCAGCGGGGACCCGGGATCGAGCCAGGCGTCCGCGTACCCGTCCATGGTCGTGCCGATGTCGCCGCGCTTGGCGTCGCCGACGACGAGGAGGCCCGCCGCGCGCGCCGCGGCCAGGACGTCCTCGAGCGCCGCGAGGCCCGCGGACCCGGCCCGCTCGTAGAAGGCGACCTGCGGCTTGACCACCGCCGCCCCTCCTGCCGTGGCCTCGACCACGCGGAGCCCGAAGTCGCGGAGCCCCGCGGCGTCGCGGCCGAGGCCCCACTCGTCGAGCAGGAACGGGTGCGGGTCGATGCCGACGCAGAGCGGGCCGGAGTCGCGGAGGGCGTCCGCCAGGCGCTCCCCGAACGGCGCCGTCACGGGCGAGGCCGCGGTCACCGGCGCGCGGCCCGGGCGACCGCGTAGTCCTGCAGGCTCGTCACCTCGAGCTCGGAGTGCACGGCCTCGATGGACGCGACGGCCGCGCCGAGCTGCGCGATGGTCGTGAACAGCGCCTTGTCGGCGGCCACGGTCGCGGCACGGATCTCGTAGCCGTCGGCGCGCGCGGTGCTGCCGCTCGGCGTGTTGATGACGATGTCGACCTCGTCGCGCGCGATGAGGTCGACGACGCTCTCGCCCCCGGAGCTGTACTTCGCGACGGTGTCGGCGGCGATGCCGTTGCGCACCAGCACGGTCGCGGTGCCCTCGGTGGCCAGGACGCGGAAGCCGAGCTGCTGGAGCCGCAGGACCGGCAGCACGATGGCGCGCTTGTCGCGGTCCGCGACGCTGACGAACACCGTGCCCGAGGTCGGGAGCCCGCCGTAGGCGGCCGTCTGGCTCTTCGCGAAGGCCCGCGGGAAGTCGCGGTCGATGCCCATGACCTCGCCCGTGGAGCGCATCTCGGGGCTGAGCACGCTGTCGACGACCTGGCCGTCCTTGGTGCGGAAGCGCTTGAAGGGCAGCACCGCCTCCTTGACGGAGATCGGCGAGTCGAGGGGGACGTCCGAGCCGTCCTGCTCGGGCAGCAGCCCGCTCGCGACGAGCTCGCGGATGCTCGTGCCCACCATGACGAGCGACGCGGCCTTGGCGAGGGGGATGCCGAGGGCCTTCGAGACGAAGGGCACCGTGCGGCTCGCGCGCGGGTTGGCCTCGATGACGTAGAGCACGCCGGCGGCGATGGCGAACTGGACGTTGAGGAGCCCGCTCACCCCGATGCCGCGGGCGATCGCCAGCGTCGCGTCGCGCACCCGGTCGATCTCGCCCTGGCCCAGGGTCACCGGGGGCAGGGTGCAGCTCGAGTCGCCCGAGTGGATGCCGGCCTCCTCGATGTGCTCCATGATGCCGCCGACGTAGAGCTCGGTGCCGTCGTAGAGGGCGTCGACGTCGATCTCGACCGCGTCGTCCAGGAACCGGTCGACGAGCAGCGGCGCGTCCGGCCCGATGATCGCCTGGTCCTGGACGCGGACGAAGTAGTCCGCGAGCGAGGGGCTGTCGTAGACGATCTCCATGCCGCGCCCGCCGAGGACGTAGGAGGGGCGCACGAGCACCGGGTAGCCGATCTCCTCGGCGACCGCGACGGCCGTCTCGTAGTCCGTGGCCGTGCCGTTCTTGGGCGCGAGGAGGCCCGCGCGGTCGAGGATCGCGGAGAAGAGGCCGCGCTCCTCGGCCGAGTCGATGGCGTCGGGGCTCGTGCCCAGGATCGGCACGCCCGCGGCCTCGAGGCCCTGGGCGAGGCCGAGCGCGGTCTGCCCGCCGAGCTGGACGACGACGCCGACGAGCTCGCCGCTCGCGGCCTCCGCGTGCACGATCTCGAGGACGTCCTCGAGGGTGAGGGGCTCGAAGTAGAGCCGGTCGCTCGTGTCGTAGTCGGTGGAGACGGTCTCGGGGTTGCAGTTGACCATGATCGTCTCGTAGCCGGCGTCGCCCAGGGCGAAGCTGGCGTGCACGCAGGAGTAGTCGAACTCGACGCCCTGCCCGATGCGGTTCGGGCCCGACCCCAGGATGATCACCTTGCGGCGGTCGCTCGGGGCCACCTCGGTCTCGAGGTCGTAGCTCGAGTAGTGGTACGGGGTCAGCGCGGGGAACTCGCCCGCGCAGGTGTCCACGGTCTTGAAGACGGGCCGCACGCCGAGGGCGTGGCGCTGCGCACGGACCTCGTGCTCCGCGAGCCCGCGGAGCTGCGCGATCTGCGCGTCGGCGAAGCCGTGGTCCTTCGCGTGCCGGAGGGTCGCCGCGTCGAGCTCGGGCGCCGCCGCGACCTCGTCGGCGACCTCGTTGATGAGCACCACCTGGTCGACGAACCACGGGTCGATGCCGGTGGCCTCGTGCACCTGCTCGGCCGTCGCGCCGGCGCGGAGGGCCTGCTGCACCGTGACGATGCGACCGTCGGTGGGCGTGGCGGCCAGGGCGAGCAGCGCCTCCGGGTCGCCCGGCTCGCCCTGCCAGTGGAAGCTCGAGCCGCGCTTCTCGAGCGAGCGGAGCGCCTTCTGCAGGGCGGTGGCGTAGTTGCGGCCGATCGCCATGGCCTCGCCGACGCTCTTCATGGTCGTGGTGAGGGTCGTGTCGGCCGCGGGGAACTTCTCGAAGGCGAAGCGGGGCACCTTGACGACGACGTAGTCCAGCGTGGGCTCGAAGCTCGCCGGCGTCACCTTGGTGATGTCGTTGGGGATCTCGTCGAGCCGGTAGCCGAGCGCGAGCTTGGCGGCGATCTTGGCGATCGGGAACCCGGTGGCCTTCGAGGCGAGGGCGCTCGAGCGCGAGACGCGCGGGTTCATCTCGATGACGATGACGCGGCCCGTGTCCGGGTCGACGGCGAACTGGATGTTGCAGCCGCCCGTGTCGACGCCGACGCGCCGGATGATGTCGATCGAGATGTCGCGCAGGGCCTGGTACTCGCGGTCGGTGAGCGTCAGCGCGGGCGCCACCGTGATCGAGTCGCCCGTGTGCACGCCGACCGGGTCGACGTTCTCGATGGAGCAGACGACGACCGTGTTGTCGGCCGTGTCGCGCATCATCTCGAGCTCGTACTCCTTCCAGCCGAGGATCGACTCCTCGAGGAGCACCTCGGTGGTCGGGCTCTGGTGCAGGCCGTCGGTGACCATCCGGACGAGCTCGTCGCGGTCGTACGCGAAGCCCGAGCCGAGGCCGCCCATGGTGAACGAGGGGCGGATGACGAGGGGGTAGCCGAGCTCCTCCGCGTAGCCGATCGCCTCGTCGACGGTGCGGGCGATGAACGACTTCGCGACGTCGGCGCCGGACTCGACGACGAGCGCCTTGAACAGCTGACGGTCCTCGCCCTTCTGGATCGCCTCGACCTTGGCGCCGATGAGCTCGACGCCGTGCTTCGCGAGGATGCCCTCCTCGTCGAGCGCGATGGCCGCGTTGAGGGCGGTCTGGCCGCCCAGGGTCGGCAGGATCGCGTCCGGGCGCTCCTTGACGATGATCGCCTCGAGGACCTCGGAGGTGATCGGCTCGACGTAGGTCGCGTCGGCGAAGTCGGGGTCGGTCATGATCGTCGCCGGGTTGGGGTTGACGAGGATGACGCGCACGCCCTCCTCCCGGAGCACGCGGCAGGCCTGCGTGCCCGAGTAGTCGAACTCGGCCGCCTGGCCGATGACGATCGGACCGGAGCCGATGACGAGGACGCTGGTGATGTCGGGGCGCTTGGGCATTACTCGGAGTCCTTCGTGGCGGTCGCGGCCTGCTTCGCGGCGAGGACGGCCTCGCGGAAGCGGTCGAACAGGTGGTTGCTGTCGTGGGGGCCCGCGGCCGCCTCGGGGTGGTACTGCACCGAGAACGCCGGGACGTCGAGGGCGCGGAGCCCCTCCACGACGGAGTCGTTGAGGCTGTAGTGGCTGACCTCGACGCGGCCGAACCCGGCGGGCGACTCGAGCACGCCGTCGATCGGCGCGTCGACCGCGAAGCCGTGGTTCTGGCTCGTGATCTCGACCTTGCCGGTCGTCTTGTCGAGCACCGGCTGGTTGATGCCGCGGTGCCCGAAGGGCAGCTTGTAGGTGCCGAAGCCGAGGGCACGGCCGAGCAGCTGGTTGCCGAAGCAGATGCCGAAGAAGGGGGTGCCCCGACGCAGGGCGTCCTGCAGCAGCTCGACCTGCCGGTCGCTCGCGGCGGGGTCGCCGGGGCCGTTCGAGTAGAAGAGCGCGTCGGGCGCGAGCGCCCGGAGCTCGTCGGGCGTCGTCGACTGCGGCAGCACGTGCACCTCGAAGCCGCGCTGCGCCAGGTAGCGCAGCGTGGAGGTCTTCACCCCGAGGTCGAGCACGGCGAGCGTGCCGAGCTTCTCCCCCTGCGCCTCGAGCACGTAGGGCTCGAGGGTCGACACCTGCCCGGACAGGTTCTGCCCGCGCATGTCGGCCGCGTCGCGGACCAGCGCGAGCTGCTCGGCCTCGGGGAGGTCGGCCTCCGGACCGCTGAAGACGCCGCCGCGCATCGAGCCGGCGTCGCGCAGCCGGCGCGTGACCGCCCGGGTGTCGATGCCCTGGATGCCCACGACGCCGTCCGCGACGAGCTGGTCGTCGAGGCTGCCCTGGGCGCGGTGGTTGGAGACGACGCGGCTGGCGTCACGGACGACGTAGCCGGCGACCCAGACGCGCCGGCTCTCGGTGTCGTCGTCGTTCACGCCGGTGTTGCCGATGTGCGGTGCCGTCATGACGACGATCTGGCCGGCGTACGACGGGTCGGTGAGGGTCTCCTGGTAGCCGGTCATGCCGGTCGCGAAGACGACCTCGCCGAGCGTGCGCCCGACGGCGCCGTAGGCGCGGCCTTCGTAGCGGGTGCCGTCCTCGAGGACGAGCAGGGCCTTCTGGGTCACGAGTGGCCTCCTGGTGCGGTGCGGTCGGTGTCGGGAGCGGGGCGGGGGCCGTCGGCCGGCCCCTCGGGTCGTCGCTCCGGGGGCAGGAGGCCGCGGGCGGCCTCGAGGAAGGGTCGCGGGTCGTCGGGCAGCCGCAGGTACGTGTCGACCGGGGTGTCGCCGAGGGTCCAGGCGACGAGGACGAGCCCGTCGCGCTCGACGACGCGGTCGATGGTCCAGGTCGCCCGGCGGACGTCGCGCAGGCCGGAGGCGCGGACGACGAAGGCGGGGACGCCGGCGATCTCGAGGCGCAGGCCCGCGTCGTGCACGGACGCGACGGCGCGGCCCCGGAACCCCAGGCCGTGCACGACGACGCGGTCGAGCGGCGCGTCCGCCCGCGTCGTGGCGACGTAGGCGCCGTCGACCTCCAGGCGTGCGGGCCCGAGGTCGGCGGGGGCCGGCTCGGGCGCGGTCACGTCGGCCTGGCGGCGTCCGCGCGCCCGCCAGGCGACGAGCATGAGGACGAGCAGCGCGGCGACGCCGACCGCTCCGAGGGCGGCGACGGCCCACTGGCTCACCGGGCGACCGCCCGCGCGGCGGCCCGCGCGGCCGCCCCGCGGGCGACCTCCTCGGCGTCGACGACGGAGCCGTCGAGCACGGTCGCGCGGCCCTCGTGGAAGGTGGCCACGACCCGGCCCGGGAGCTCCCGGCCCAGGTAGGGCGAGTTCGTGCTGCGGCCCGCGAGGTCGTCGGTGGAGAACGTGCGGGTCACCGTCCGATCGTAGAGGGTGAGCTCGGCGGGGGCCCCGACGGCGACCGGCCCGCCCTGCCCCGCGACCCGTCCGATGCGGGCGGGCGTCGTGGAGAGGACCCGGGCGACGTCGGCCCAGTCGAGGAGCCCCGTGTCGACCATGGTGGCCTGCACGACCGGCAGCGCCGACTCGAGGCCCACCATGCCGTTGGCGGCGGCGTCCCACTCGCAGCACTTCGCCTCGCTGGTGTGCGGGGCGTGGTCGGTGGCCACGACGTCGATCGTCCCGTCGGCGAGGGCCGCTCGGAGGGCGTCGACGTCCTCCTGGCGGCGCAGCGGCGGGTTGACCTTGTACCTCGAGTCGTACGACGCGACGAGGTCCTCGGTGAGCAGGAGGTGGTGGGGCGTGACCTCGGCGGTCACCTCGACGCCGCGCGAGCGCGCCCAGCGGAGCACCTCGACGCTGCCGGCGGTCGACACGTGGCAGACGTGCAGGCGGGCACCGACGTGGTGCGCCAGCAGGACGTCGCGCGCGATGATCGCCTCCTCGGCGACCGCGGGCCAGCCCGCGAGGCCGAGCTCGGCCGACAGCGCGCCCTCGTGCATCTGCGCGCCCAGGGTGAGCCGCGGCTCCTGCGCGTGCTGGGCGAGCACGCCGCCGAAGCCCTTGACGTACTCGAGGGCACGGCGCATGAGGAGGGGGTCCGCCACGCACGAGCCGTCGTCCGAGAAGACGCGGACCGCGGCGCGCGACCGCGCCATCGCGCCGATCTCGCTGAGGTGCGTGCCCGCGAGCCCCTGCGAGACGGCCCCGACCGGTCGCACCTCGACGTAGCCTGCCCGCTCGCCGAGGGCCTGGACCTGCTCGACGACCCCGGCCGTGTCGGCGACGGGCGAGGAGTTCGCCATGGCGTGCACGGCGGTGAACCCGCCGGCGGCGGCGGCTCGCGATCCGGTGAGGACCGTCTCGCTCCCCTCGCCGCCCGGCTCCCGGAGGTGCGTGTGCAGGTCGACGAGGCCGGGCAGCACGAGCAGGCCGTCGGCGTCGACGACCGTCGCCCCGGCCGCGCTGAGGCCCGTGCCGGCCTCGACGACGAGGCCGTCCCGGAGCAGGAGGTCGGTGCGGGTGCCGTCGACGGTCTCCGCTCCGCGGACGAGGTAGCTGGTGTCGGTCACGAGGGGTCCTCCCGGTCGCCGGCGAGCACGAGGTAGAGCACGGCCATGCGGACGCTGACGCCGTTCGCGACCTGCTCCCGCACGGTGGAGCGGGGCGAGTCGGCCGCCAGGTCGCCGATCTCGAGGCCGCGGTTCATGGGTCCGGGGTGCATCACGAGCGTGTGCGGGGGCAGTCGCCGGAACCGCTCGGCGCCCAGGCCCCAGAGGCGGGCGTACTCGCGCGGGTTGGGGAACGCCGCCTCGTGCATGCGCTCCTGCTGGATGCGCAGCATCATCACGACGTCCGGCCGCACCTCGGCGACCGCCTCGTCGAGGTCGTAGCGGACGTCGACGCCGAGCCGCGACACGTCGACCGGCAGGAGGGTCGGCGGGGCGACCACGGTCACGGTCGCGCCGAGCGTCCGCAGCAGCCAGGCGTTCGACCGCGCCACGCGGCTGTGCAGGACGTCGCCCACGACGAGGACGCGCAGCCCGTCGAGGTCGCGCCCCCGGCTGCCGGCCCCGTGCACGCGGCGTCGCATGGTGAACGCGTCGAGCAGCGCCTGCGTGGGGTGCTCGTGAGTGCCGTCGCCGGCGTTCACCACGCCGGCGTCGACCCACCCGCTGTCGGCGAGCACCCTGGGCGCACCGGAGGCGGGGTGCCGCAGGACGATCCCGTCGGCACCCATGGCGGCGAGGGTCTGCGCGGTGTCCTTGAGGGACTCCCCCTTCGACACGCTCGAGCCCTTGGCGGCGAAGTTGATGACGTCGGCGCTGAGCCGCTTGGCGGCGGCCTCGAAGGAGATGCGGGTGCGCGTGCTGTCCTCGTAGAAGAGGTTCACGACGGTCGTCCCGCGCAGCGTCGGGAGCTTGCGGACCTCTCGGGTCGCGACGTCGGCCATGTCCTCGGCCACGTCGAGGACCCGGATGGCCTGGGCCCGGGACAGGTCGGCGGTGCTCAGGAGGTGCCTCACGAGTCGGCCCCGCCCTCGATCGCGACGAGCTCCTCGTCGTCGACGCCGTCGAGCCGCACGTAGATGCGCTCGCTGGTGGACGTGGGCAGGTTCTTGCCCACGAAGTCGGCACGGATCGGCAGCTCGCGGTGGCCGCGGTCGACGAGCACGGCGAGGCGCACGGCGCGAGGGCGCCCGTGGTCGCCGAGGGCGTCGAGGGCCGCGCGGATGGTGCGCCCCGAGTAGAGCACGTCGTCGACGAGGACCACCGTGGCGCCGTCGACGCCGCCCGGCGGCAGGGACGTGCGCTGCGGCGTGCGGGTCGGGTGACGGCGGATGTCGTCGCGGTACATCGTCACGTCGAGGGCGCCGACCGGGACGTCGACGCCGGAGATGGACGAGAGCGTCGCTGCCATGCGCTCGGCGAGGACGACGCCCCGCGTGGGGATCCCGAGGACGACGAGGCCCTCCGGGCCCCGGTTCGACTCGAGGACCTCGTGGGCGATGCGCGTGAGGGCACGCGCGATGTCAGCCTGACTCAGCACGGTGCGGGTGCTCAATCGGACCTCCTTCCCCGCCTCTCGGGACGGAACTTAAAGGATGTCGTGGTGCGGCCAGCCTAGCGGGAGGGACGCGGTGCCGGGCGTCGGCGACGCCCCGCACGCCGCTCAGGCCTGGTGGGTGGAGGCGATGCGGGCCAGCAGCCCGTTGACGAACGGCGCCGAGTCGTCGGTGCTCAGCGACTGGGCCAGCTCGACGGCCTCGCTGATGGCGACGGCGTCGGGGACGTCGTCGGCGTGGAGGACCTCCCAGGTGCCGATGCGCAGCAGCGCCCGGTCGATCGCCGGCATGCGGGCGAGCGTCCAGCCCTGGGCGTACGTCTCGAGCAGCTCGTCGATCTCGTCGGCGTGGTCCATGACCCCGGTGACGATCTCCCGGGCGTACGGCCAGCTCGACGACCGCTCGGGCTGCTCCCGGGCGCGGTCGGCCTCCTGGGCGAGGGCGTCCGCGACCGTGATCTGCCGGATGTCGGCGACGTACAGGACGTCGAGGGCGCGCTTGCGCGCCTTGGTGCGTGCGCTCACCTGCTCGTGCCGCCCCGACTACTCGGAGACGCGGCCGAGGTAGCTGCCGTCGCGCGTGTCGACCTTGACCTTCGTGCCCTGGTCGATGAAGAGCGGCACCTGGATCTCGTGGCCGGTCTCGACCGTCGCGGGCTTCGTGCCGCCCGTCGAGCGGTCGCCCTGCAGGCCGGGCTCGGTGTAGGTGACCTCGAGGACGACCGAGGCCGGCAGCTCGATGTAGAGCGGGTCGCCGTCGTGCAGGGCCATCTGCACGTTCTGGTTCTCGAGCATGAAGTTCTTCGCGTCGCCGACGATCGTGGCGGGCACGTTGATCTGGTCGTAGTCCGTCGTGTCCATGAACACGTAGCCGTCCGCCTCGGCGTAGAGGTAGGTGTACTCGCGACGGTCGACGTTGGCGAAGTCGATCTTGGTGCCGGCGTTGAAGGTCTTGTCGACGACCTTGCCCGACATGACGTTCTTCATCTTGGTGCGGACGAACGCACCGCCCTTGCCCGGCTTGACGTGCTGGAACTCGATGACGTTCCAGAGCTGGCCGTCCAGGTTGAGGACGGCGCCGTTCTTGATGTCGTTGGTGGTCGCCATGCGCGAGGGATCCGTTCGGGGTCGAGGGGACGGCCGGGTGCGGCCTGGGAGAGTCTAGCGGAGGGCCCCCGCGGTCAGGAGCCGACCTCCTGCCACGCCGCGAACAGGAGGCTCGCATCGGGGCCCTCGAGGACGCCCGGACGGCCGACCCCGTCGAGGACGACGAAGCGCAGCATCCCGGCCCGCGCCTTCTTGTCGCGCTGCATGGTGGCCAGCAGCGTGTCCCAGCGACCGACGGGGTACGAGGTCGGGAGGCCCAGCGAGCCCAGCACGCTGCGGTGGCGGTCGACGACGTCGTCGGCCAGGCGCCCCGCGAGGCGGGCCAGCTCGGCGGCGAACACCATGCCGACCGACACGGCGGCTCCGTGCCGCCACTGGTACCGCTCGGCGTGCTCGACGGCGTGGCCCAGGGTGTGCCCGTAGTTGAGCACCTCGCGGAGGCCCTGCTCGGTGAGGTCCTCGCCGACCACCCGCGCCTTGAACGCGATGCTCAGCTCGACGACGCGCCGGAACTCCGGGGTCGTCGGATCGATCACGCGGTCGACGTCGGCCTCGACGAGGTCCAGGATCTCGGGCTCGGCGAGGAACCCGGTCTTCACGATCTCGGCGAAGCCGGCCCGGATCTCGTTCGTGCCGAGCGTCGCCAGGAGGTCGAGGTCGACGAGCACGCCCGCCGGCGGGTGGAACGCGCCCACGAGGTTCTTGCCCTCGGCGGTGTTGATGCCCGTCTTGCCGCCGACGCTCGCGTCGACCATGCCGAGCACGGTCGTCGGGACCTGGACGACCCGGACGCCGCGCAGCCAGGTGGCGGCGACGAAGCCCGCGAGGTCGGTGATCGCTCCCCCGCCGAAGCCGACGACGGCGT